>Ga0209262_10000012_pt1 | contig 286699 bp, 252 predicted proteins | sample Lowcelwee11metaG_FD_187171 | JGI IMG/M metagenome (GOLD analysis project Ga0209262, IMG submission 187171) | Freshwater pond sediment microbial communities from the University of Edinburgh, under environmental carbon perturbations - Low... | ecosystem: Environmental > Aquatic > Freshwater >...
CGGGTCGTCGCCGATTGGATCCAGTTCTACAACCACCGGCGTCCACATCAGGCGCTGGGCATGAAGACACCCGCTGAGGCGTATGCCTTAGCGGCCTGACCTGTGCAGAAACCGCTGGGTCATTACATGGCGCATGACGCCATCGGCTTATACGCCCTTCGCTATTGAGCGATACATTAGCTGTCGTCCCATCAAAATTCCCGTCATATTTCTGCAGATATTCTTCTGCAGACCCGAAGGGCGGCGCACAGGACGTGCGCCGTTTTTCGACGCGGTCTTGGTATGCCTAGTGCCGCCTGACAATCCGTTCGAGCCGTCCCGCATCGTGGCGCCAGCCACGTGCCTGCGCTACGCTAGCGCGCGTCCGCCACCCCGCTTCGGGGCGGCTTAATTCAGGCGTCAGACGGCATGGATAGCAAAATTGTCAACCGCGAGATCAAAAAGGCCATCTGGCCAGCCCTGAAGGAAGCCGGCTTCAATCGATTCACTCAGCGAGTGGCTTGGCGGCATAATGCAGACAGCATCGACGTTCTTGATTTTCAATCCTTCAACAGCCACAACGCGGAAATCATCGGCGTCACCACGTTTTCATTCTGCGTGAATCTAGGCAAGTACCTGCTGTATGTGCCGCCACAGTGGGACATAAAAGCGAAGGATGGCGTTCAACTTCCAACGCAGTCGGAGTGCCTTTTTCGCGGTCGCCTGCATCCCAACGTCTCTGCGGCCGCTTCCGACAAGACAATCTGGTCCGTCGATAACACGGGAAAGAACCTGCTTTGGTGCATTCAAGACGCCCTCAATCACGTTCCGACAGCCATCGAGTGGTTCTCGCGGCTCGAGGACCGCAATGAAGTTCTTCGCATCCTCATGGAGCAAGACGAAGACATGCAGCACCTTTGGGGCTTCGGGCGCAATCCATCTCCGATTCGCGCCTACTCTGCAGGGTATGTATCACTTGCGCTCGGCAACAAACAATCAGCCCATGCCAAGTTACAGGAGGCGGTCGACTCAAAGTGTTTTACGCGGCTATTCTCGAGTGTCGACGGAGCAATCAATCGTGCCGTCTGACAATTCGTTCGAGCTCTGCGCGCTTCGCGGCCTCGTGCAGGTCCTTGTAATCTTCACTTGTCCAGGGCCGCAAAGCGGCCCGGCTTGACTCGGGCCCTGGACGTTCATCAAACATGCGTCGATTCCTGCTTCCCGTAATCCTCTTGTTCGCGGCGTGCCTGTGCTCTGCTTGCGTGTCGACGCCCCGCGCCCAAGAACCTGTGCGCGTGTTGTTCGTCGGCAATAGCTTGACGTACGTAGGCAACCTTCCCGCTGTCCTCGATGCTTTGGCCGCAATCAACAACCACCCTGTGCAGAGCGACATGATCGCGAAGGGCGGCGCCACCTTGACCGAGCATTTATCCGACGGTTCTGCCGAACGTGCATTGGCAGGGAAGCGCTACGACTTTGTCGTCCTTCAGGAGCGCGGAGGAGATTTCATTTGTGGATTGGGCCCGGAGTCATGCAAAGACGCTGAAGCGGCGCTTGACCAGTTCAATCAACTTGCCGAAGCGCATGGGGCAAAAGCCATCCTGCTGGGGACCTATCAACAACTGCCCGCAGCATCCCTTGCGCTCGAAGCGGCAGAGGCGAAGGCCGCAAAGCGACTGGCCATCGCCCATGTTCCGGTATCGGAATATTTTCGGGCAGGAGTTGCATCCGAGCCGCACGCCCAATGGCTCAACAAAGATGGCGTTCACCCCGGACACGACCTGATCCTGCTCGAAGCGGCGCTGCTATACCGCCAACTGTTCGGCATACTCGCTGTCAGCGCAGGCTTTACGGTACACGCGCCAATGCAGGGGCCGACTACCAAGACCATGTCGACCCACGCATACACTGCCGAACGTTCTGCTGCTGTCCTGGGGATAGCGGCTGGCAGTTCGCCGTAAAAATGTCCAATAATTCATTCAGGCTAAACCCGCTTTGGTCGCTTCGTTGGAATGAGTGATTGGTGTTCTCCTTCCCATCGCGATCAATACGTTGCGGTTCTTGACTCCAGGCCGTCATGCACATGCAGCCGTGTAGGGTCCACAGGCGAAGCATCATGCACCTTCAGGTCACCACGTCGCGTCGGCGGTATTCGATGCGAATGATGCCTTCGATTCATGCGCCCGACGGGCTATGGGTTGGCTAGATTCAGTCGTTGGAGCACATACCGAATGTCATCGATCATATACGCCTATCTGAGTGTCTCCGACTTCACCTGCGCGCCGGAGGATGTGACCGCGCTTATCGGGCTTCCGGCCAGACGCGTTCGCCTGATCGGTGAGCGCACGCGGGAAGAGCGTCCCATCGACAGGAACACGTGGTCCAGCAATCCCGCGATACCGCCCAACGAAGAGCAGCCGGACCATCACGTAATGGCTGTTCTTCAGCATATCGAGAACCGGCCCTCCGAACTGGCAGATTTCTTGCGATCTCATGATTCCGGTATCAACTGTGTTGGTGAGTTCCGCCGCTTGAATGGCGGTTTCCACATGTCGAAGCAACTCGTCGCCCGCTGCGCCAATCTGGGTCTCTGGTTGGATTTTGATCTTTACAACTACGCCGCTGATGATGAGCCCTGAAAGAACATGGTGACGTAACCTGGTTGCCGCCCGCGGCTGCGGCTCTTCGGAAAGAGATGCCTTGCTTCGTCCCGGGTCCGCGCGTTGCGCGGACCCGGGCTACGAAACTTGTCGATGGGCATCGCTACGTTCAACCCAACCCACTCCGCTGCGCTTGTTCGCCATCGGCCGGATCGACGGCAGCGACGTCGCCAGGTTAAGCGAAGCGCACCAGAAACGCCGTTGTGACACACGATCACGGTCGCTATCTTGCCTGCGCAGTCGCTCACGCTGGAAGCCGACACGGCGGCTATGCTGCCGGCCCGGCCGGCGCCAGCGAAACATTCCTCCCACCGCAAAGGACGCACACATGACCACCGGACTGACCCTGATGATGCCCGTGTTGCCGGGCACCAAGCTCCTGACCATCGTGGAAACACTCGCGGCCAATAATGCCGCGATCCATGCCGCATTGCAGTCGATCGGCACCGTGCATTTCGCGCGCTTCGTGCTGTTCGATACGTCGAAGCCGAACCTGCAGCCCGACATGAGCCAGATCGATACGCCGTCCGACACGCTGGTGATCAGCGTGATCACCGAATACGACGGCAGCTTCAACGCCTACATCAGCGATTTCGTGAACCAGCTCGGCGATGTGTTCAATGCCTTGCTGGCCTTCGTGGTCGGCGGGGCGGCGGTGTCGCCGGTACAGAGCAACCTGGCTGCGTTCGAGGCCTTCGTGGCCGCGAACGATGCGTCGCAGCACCTGCCGAACAACGCCGGCATCTATGCGGCGTATCCACAGACCGTGCAGATGATCCTGGCGGCGTTCCCGCCCGCCAAGTGACCGCATGAGCGCCGGGCCGGCGTCTGCCGGTCCGGTGTCTGCCGCACGCGCATCGGCAACGTCACGGATCTGCCGGGGCTTGCCTGCGCGTTTCTTCATTCTTTTGCAGGAAGTCAGGATGACCACGATGCCCGCTGACGCCACGCCCATCGATTATGCGGATGTACAGGGCACGATCCTGCGCGGTTATCGCGTCGATTTCGCGCGACATTTCATTCTTTCGATCACCGATCCCGTTGCTGCAGGCACGCTGCTGACGGACCTGGTGAACGGCAGCAACGGCCTGCCGAAGATCACCTCCGCGCAGCGCACCGGGGTTCGCCCTGCCTGTTTCCTCAATGTCAGCTTCACCTGTACCGGGCTCGCCGCGATGGGCGTGTCGGCCGCCGACCTGGCGACCTTTGACGGTTCGTTCCAGCTTGGCGCAAGCAATGCCGACGTGGCCAGGAATGTAGGCGATGTCGGCAGCAGCGCGCCGGGGCGCTGGATCGGCGGGCTCGGCGACGGTGCGCAGGTCCACATGCTGGTCAGCCTGTGGGTGCGCGACTCGACCGAAGTGCTCGAATCCGTGTCCGCGCAGCTGCGGTCCGCCTTCAACGGTGCAGCGACCATCCTGCTGGAACAGGACGCCAATGCCTTGCCCGACAACAAGGTGCATTTCGGCTATCGCGACAGCATCTCGCAGCCGACCGTGCTCGGCGCGCCGCCCACCAAGCACGCGCCGGACGATCAGCCCGTGGTCGCGACGGGCGAATTCCTGCTGGGTTATACCAATGAGATCGGTGGCAGCTACAGCGTGTCGCCGTCGCAACTGTCGTTGAACGGCAGCTATGCCGCGTTCCGTATCCTGGAACAGGATGTGGCCGCCTACGATGCATTGGTGCAGAGCTTCGCCGACAAGGCCGGTGTCGACACCGAAATGGCGGCGGCGAAGATCTGCGGACGCTGGCGCAACGGCAATCCGCTGGCGCTGTCGCCGACGCAGCAGGATCCCCTGCTGCCGCGCGATCAGCTCAACAACTTCACCTACGTCGCGCCACCGGCCGAGACCGACGACACGCTGGGCCTGATGTGTCCGATCGGGTCGCACATCCGCCGCAACAATCCGCGCAACGAGGCCGTGGTCGGCGGCGGCACCAGCTCGAACCACCGCATCGTCCGCCGTGCGATGCCCTATGGTCCGCCTTACGATCCGGACAAGCCGGATTCGGCGACGCGCGGCCTGGTCGGCTACTTCATCAACGCCAGCATCCAGAACCAGTTCGAGTTCCTGACCAGCCAGTGGAGCATGACGTACACGTTCGTGAAATCGGCCACCGCGCCCGGTGGTACGCCCGCAGGCAATGCGTTGTTCAACATCAGCGGCGAGGACGTGTTCCTGGGCGTGAACGATCCGTCATCGAGTGCGTTCACCTTCCCCGGCGCGGGCGCGAACGGCTCGGGCAACACCACGGTGACCGGCTTCGGCCGCACCATCACCACGCGGGGCGGTGTGTACTGCTTCTTCCCGAGCATCTCCGGCCTGACTTATCTCGCCGGCTTGCCTGCCGCGAGCGGGTGAGATTCGGGGACAGCGGTCGGCGACGTGAACCAGGCTGCGGCCGACGGCCGCAGCCGAGGCTCATCGGAAAGAGATGCCTTGCGTTATCCCGGGTTCGCGCGTTGCGCGGATCCGGGAGACGAAACGCTTGGGAAACGGTCGTTGCCGATCGCGTCAGGATTTCTTGCCGATCGCGACGATGGCATCGCGGATCGCCTGTTCGCGGAAGCCTGAAATCTCGCGTTCGCCGATGTACAGCAGCGGAACATACTGGCCGCCGCGCCGCTGGAATTCCGCGGCCGCGGCTTTCGACTTGTCGACCTGATATTCGGTGAACTTCACGCCTTCCTTGACGAACAGCTCCCGGGCCCTGGTGCAGTACGGGCAGGTCGAGTTGGAATACATCACGATCTCCTGGCCCGCTTGCGCGTAGAGCGCGCTGAAGTCGCCGCTGCGGTATTCGGGTTCCGGAAAAAGCCCGTGATATGCGGAGGAGGCGTGGGGGCCGGCCTGGATGCCGACGATGAAGCACAGCGGAAGCATCACCGCGGCGAGCATGAATCTGAGTGCGTTCGGCATGGGGACATCCTGGAGTATCGATTCGCGGGAAGGCCGGCTGTCGTTCGATCGTCGGGTCGTTCGCAGCGAAGCACGCACAGGCGCGATGCGCTTCGAAACACGCATGCCCGGTCATGCCCGCCGATGCGGTGCGAACGCCGCATCGGCGGGCACACGACGCGATCAGCCGATCACGGGCAGAAGGTCGCCTCGCACAACCTTCTCTGCCGACCGCATGCGGCATAACAACCGTCGCCGCCATTCAGATCGCACTGATACAGACAGGCCATGAAGAAGGTCTGGCAGTCCCGGCAGCGATAATCCGGAACGCTCTGCGCGATCGATACGCCCATGCCGGCGCCGGTCAGCGCAGCGCACAGGCCGAAAAACAGGAGGGTCTTCAGTTTCATGATGCGGTTTCCTCTGGTGGTTCGAAACGCGGTCCAAGGAACGCGGCCCATGGCCGCACTGCGATATCCCGGAAAGCGGGTATCGTCTTCATCCAGCGGAAATTCCGGATGGACAGGATCATCGCGTGTGTGCACGATGAGGGCGCAGGCGATGCATCCTGGGGATCATCCTGGGGATCTCCGTTACCAGTCGACACGACACAGGAACCGGGATTCCATGGGCATACGTTTCTCCTCTCCGCGCTCGTCCGCCCAATACGCTGCCGACCGGGGCGCCGCGTGCCCGTCTTGTGGCAGCGGCGAACTGGATCGTGCGCCCGCGTGCGAGGCCGGCAGTGGCGAAATGACGGCGTGGGTCGGCTGCGAGCGATGCCGGCACACCTGGCTGGAGAGTTACGTGCTGGTCGGCTATTCGGAACTCGAACCGCCAGCGACGTAGTCCGGTTGCGGCCAAAGGCCACACCGGGAGCCATGCCGGAAGAAGTCCCTTCCATCATCCCGATTCAGCGCGTTGCGCGGAGCCGGGCGATATACCCGGAACAGCGAACGAGCGGCGCCATGCATCATGATCGGGAACGATGGAATGCGCTGAAACGCACAGAGCGGAACATCCTGGTGTTGTTCGTCGGCTTTTTGCCGTTCGCCGGCATCAGTGGCTGGCTTGTTTCGAGATTCACGGAAGCCGAATGGGTGGTCTTCATCCCCGCATAGGGTTGGGGTGGTTCGATCTGTTACCAGTGGTTCCGCTTTCTTTCATGGCCCTGCCCGAAGTGTGGCCGAGCCTTCAACACCAGAAACTGGTTCATGGGAACCTCCAGCCGCGGCAGGAACTGCGTGCATTGCGGCATTTCCCGATTCCGGAGCGCTTCCTGATCCTATATCGTCATGACTCTCCAATGGCTTCCGACTCCCGCAGCGTGACCTCCAGGACCGCTTTCCTTTTGCTGTTGCTGGCCGCACCCGTTGTTCATGCAGAGGTTCTGTCGCCGGAACCGACCGCTGTCCAAACGCCGGCCGCAACAGCCTCCCCGGCGCCGCATCGGTTCTACATTGGCGCTACGGCCGCGTCGACGACGAGCGAGGTGGCGATCCTCGTCGTCAACCGTCCGCAGCCGCGCAGCCGCGATTTCGCCTGCATCGTGGAGAAAGTCGTTCCCGAGGTCGAGCCGTTGCTGGTGCTGCCGCGCACAGGACCCACGTATGTCGTGGTGGCGCCGGGTCTGTATCGCATCGCGTATACCTCGCGCACGCATCGCAGCGTATCGGTGGGCGGGCTGGTCGAACGCTTCGAAGCGGGCAAGCGCTACGAGGTGCATTGTGCGGGCATGACCCGGAACCAGATGAAATTGCACATCGCGGAACTCCCGGGCTAACGGCGCCCCGGCGCCGGATACGCGTTGCTGCGCATCCGGCTGTACGGCATTCAACGATGCGGTTCGGAGACGATACGGTGCCGCAGGCGGATCGCATGCGACATCGCATCCGTCTTCGATGACGCCACCGGAGCCGCAGGCAACACCGGCGCCACGCGCCGGCCCTGGCCCTCGGCGGTGACCACGTTCACCATCGCGCGGATGTCGTTGATGTCGTCGACCACGCGGGTGTTGAGATCGTCGACCAGGAACACGCCGGCCACCTGGTTCACGCGGTCGACCCACGGCGTGAAGCCGAAGGCGCCGGGGCTGGACACGATGAGCGGCGACGTGGGATCGATCCACTGGCCGATGCCGTAGCCGAAGCCGGTGGCGGTGGGCGGACGCGAGATGTCGATGGTGCCGACGGTGCGATCGTTGGCCATCGCTTCGATGGTGGTGCGGGCGAGGAAGCGGCGGCCCGGCAGGCAGAACTGGGTCGTGCTGTTGTCGAGGCAGCCGTAGGCCAGCACCATGTCGACGACCTTGCCGTAATCCTCCAGCGTGCTGCGCACGCCGCCGGCGATGCGCGGATTGGTGTTGCGTACGTAGCCCGAAGCGGTGGAGGCGGTGGCGAAATCGGTGGCGTTCAAACCGAGCGGCGTCACCATTTCATCGATGAAGATGTCGTCCCAGGCCTTGCCGGTGGCCAGCTCGGCCATGTGCCCGGCGACCTGCATCGAATTGCCGCCGTAGGAAAACACCGTGCCCGGCGTGCCGATCAGCGGCTCCTGCAGGATGCGGTTGGCGCAGCTGGCAAGCGTGTAGAGCGGATTGGACATGCAGCTGTCGTCGCCGCCCGGCAGCGCGCTGGTGTGCGAGAACAGCTGCGCGAGCGTGATCGGGCGCTTGGCGGCTTCGATGTTGGGGAAATACTGGCCGACGGTATCGGTCCAGCGCATCTGGCCCTTGTCGACCAGGCGCGCGAGGGTCAGCGCCGACAGCCACTTGCTGGCCGAGGCGATACGCACGCGGGTGCCGAGGGTGTAGCCGCCGAAGGCGCGGCGATAGACCACGCTGCCATGCTTGTTGACGCGCAGCGACGCGCCGTCGAGGTTGTTGGCCGTCACGAAGGTCTGCATTTCCGCGGTGACGGGGGAGAAATCGTAAATGGGGACCGCGCGTGCGGTGCCGGCGGCGCCGAGCAGCAGGGTCAGGCCGAAGGTGGTCATCAGGGTGCGCAACATGGTGGATCTTCCGTGGTGGTGGGTACGGGGATGAACGCCGACGCGCGGTGCGACGTTGACGCTGGCGACGGCCGGGCGCCTGCGGAGTTGTAACGAGTTGTGTCCGGAATTGTTTCTGGAGCCGTCTCCGGCGCGATGTCCGGAGTGGCGTCGCGGCTTCCGTACAATGGCGAACCCCGTTCTCCGCAGCTTCCGCATGACCCTGATCGATATCGGCGCCAATCTCACCCACGACAGTTTCGATCACGACCGCGAGGCGGTGCTGCAGCGCGCGCGCGCCGCAGGCGTGGCGAAGATGGTGATCACCGGCGCCAGCCGCGAGCACTCGCCGAAGGCGCTGATCCTGGCGCGTACGTATCCGGGCGAACTGTTCGCCACCGCCGGCGTGCATCCGCATCACGCGGTGGAATACACCGACGAGTGCGATGCCGAGATGCGCGAACTGCATGCCCATCCGGAAGTGGTGGCGGTGGGCGAATGCGGGCTGGACTACAACCGCGATTTCTCGCCGCGCCCCGCGCAGCGCCGGGCGTTCGAACGCCAACTGCAGTTGGCGGCCGACCTCGGCAAGCCGCATGCCTTGAAACCGCTTTTCCTGCACCAGCGCGATGCGCACGACGATTTCGTGGCGATGATGAAGAACTTCGACGGTCGCCTGGGCCCGGCGGTGGTGCATTGTTTCACCGGCACCCGCAAGGAGCTGTTCGATTGTCTGGACCGGGACTGGCACATCGGCATCACCGGTTGGCTCTGCGACGAACGCCGCGGCCTGCATCTGCGCGAACTGGTGAAGCATATTCCGGCGAACCGGCTGATGATCGAAACCGACGCGCCTTATCTGCTGCCGCGGACCGTGAAACCGCAGCCTTCGCATCGCCGCAACGAACCGATGTATCTCGCCCACATCGTCGAAGAACTGGCCCGCGACCGCGGCGAGCCGGTGGAAACCGTCGCCGCGGCGACCACGGCGACGGCGACGGCGTTTTTCCGATTACCCGGCAGCGCCGATCAGCAACCCGCGGCGCAGTCGTAGTAGTTGGTGCGGCACAGGTCGTAGCACCAGCCCTGTCCCGGCGTGCACGAGTACCAGCAGGAGGTGTAGTCCTGTTGACACCATTTGATGCACTGGTTGCCGGCGGCTTCCGTCGTGGTGGACACCGACATGCCCAGGCCGGCCGACAGGGCCATCATCGCGGCCAGGGCCCACGTTTTCGTCTTCATCGTTGCTCTCCTTCGCTCGAGTTCGATCCTATTGGGAGCCGGACCGCTTGGCTTTGCAGTCAAGGCACGGGTCGGGCTTCTACAGGGAGGCGCCCGTGGCCTTGGCCGGCTCATCGGCGGATTTGCCGATGGCCTTCAATGCGTCGCGGATCACCGGCTCGCGGAAGCCGTCGATCCGGCGCTCGCCGATGTACAGCAGGGGCACGCCGATGCCGCCCTTGGCGATGAACTCGGCGTTCGCCGCCTCGGACTTGTCGATCTGGTATTCGGTGTACTTCACGCCCTCCGCGGCCAGGAGATCGCGCACCTTCTCGCAGTACGGACAGGTGGTGGTGGCGTACATCACCACCTCGTTGCCGGCCTTGGCATAGAGTGCGGCGTGATCGCCGGTCGCGTACGCCGCGGGCGGGAACGCCGTGCGATAAGAAGAGGAGAGTTTCGGGCCCAGATACAGGCCGATCGCGAAGAACGCAGGGATCAGCAGCAGCGGCAGCAATTTCCGGATGAACGTGGGCATCGACCCTCCTTGGCGGGTGTTGCGTTCGCCCCGGCGGCGATGCGGGGCGTGTGCCGGAACTTACTCCAGTCGCAGACTTCGTGCACGCGGCAGTGCGGACATCAGTACACCGCCAGGTCGCCGCAGCCCTGCATGCCGGTTTCGCCCTGCAGCGCGACCGTCACGCGCTGCGGATGCGGCTGGTCGGCGTCGTCGGTACAGGCTTCGGTGATGATCTCGACCCGGATCGTTTTCGGGCCCTGTGCGGTCTGCAGCGTGCCGTCGAGCAGGATCGGCGCGCCGCGTGCCGGACCGGGCGCGCTTCGATAGAACAGCGTGCCTTCGGCCTCGTAGGTGCCCATGCCCCAGACCAGGCGGACGCTGTGGCGCATGCCCTCGGCTGTCCGTTCGCCCAGGCTCTGGATCTCGATGTTGAAGTGCTCGCCCAGGCCCTTGAACGCCGGCACCGGGCTGACCTTACCGACCATGTCGGGCGAAATCTTGCCGGCGGCACCCGGCGGCGGCGCCGTGCTGGCGACTGCGGGCGTGGAGGCATCGGCTGCAGCGCTTTCGGTTGCGGCCGCATCGGGTGCGACAGCGTCGGTTGGCGTGGCGGCGCTGCAGGCGACCAATATCGAAATCAGCAATATCGCGGGAATCGTTCGGATACGCATGACAGGCTCCAGTCGAAATGATGACGGCGTTCGTGCGTTCGTGCGTTTCGTAGGAGGGCCTTCAGGCCCGAGATCTTGCCTCACCGTGACGAACCAGAGCTCGGGCCTGAAGGCCCTCCTACGCACTCACATCGAATTCGAACATGGCCGGCGCGGATCGGAGAGGCCTCAGCTGCGCAGGCCCACGCCGCGCTTCAGCAGCCACAGACTCAGGCCGCCCAGCGCGAACACGAAGCCCAGCATCAGCGCGTACGCCAGCCACAGCGGCACGTCGGACACGCCCAGCAGGCCGTAGCGGAAAGCGTTGACCATGTAGAAGATCGGATTGAGGTGGGTCGCGGCCTCGGCCCAGTCGGGCAGCAGCTTCACCGAATAGAACACGCCGCCCAGATAGGTGAGCGGGGTGAGGATGAAGGTCGGCACGATCGCGATGTCGTCGAATTTCTTCGCGTACACCGCGTTGACGAAGCCGGCCAGGGCGAAGATCGTCGCGCCCAGGATCACCGTGCTCAGGGTGATCAGCGGGTGCGGCATCCGCACCTTGGTGAAGAACATCGCGATCACCAGCACGATCGCGCCGACCAGCAGCCCGCGCAGCACCGCGCCGGCGACGTAGCCGCCCAGGATGACCCAGCTCGGCATCGGACTGACCAGCAGTTCCTCGACGTGGCGGCCGAACTTGGCGCCGAAGAAACTCGACGAAATGTTGCCGTAGCTGTTCTGGATGATGCTCATCATCACCAGCCCGGGGACGATGAAGTCCATGTACTTGATGCCGTCCATCTCGCCGACCCGCGCGCCGATCAGGCCGCCGAAGATGAGGAAATACAGGGTCATGGTGATCGCGGGCGGCACCAGGGTCTGGCCCCAGATGCGCAGGATCCGCGCCACTTCGCGGCGGACGATGGTGTACAGCGCGGTGCGGTGGCGCTGGGCGACGCTCATTTCGGGCGTGGTCGGGTGCGCGCTCATGCCGCGGTTTCCAGGTTGTTGTCGCCGGTCAGTCTCACGAACAGTTCCTCCAGCCGGTTGGTCTTGGTGCGCATCGAGCGCACGCGGATGCCGGCGGTGTCCAGCGCGGCGAATACGCCGTTGAGGTCCATCGCCCGCGGCATGTCGATATCGAGCGTGTGGTCGTCGGCCGCGTGCAGGGTCGCGCCGGGGATCGACGGCAGCCGCGCCGGCAGCGCGCCGTCAATGTCGAGCAGGAAGCCTTCGACATCGAGCTTGGCCAGCAGCGTCTTCATCGGCCCCTGCTCGACGATCCGGCCCTTGTCGATGATCGCCAGATTGCGGCAGAGGCTTTCGGCCTCTTCCAGATAGTGGGTGGTGAGGATGATGGTGGTGCCGGACGCGTTGATCTCCTTCAGCGTCTTCCACATGCCGCGGCGGATCTCGATGTCCACGCCGGCGGTGGGCTCGTCCAGGATCAGCAGCCGCGGGCTGGTCATCATGGCGCGGGCGATCATCAGCCGCCGTTTCATGCCGCCGGACAGGGTGCGGCTCATCTTGTCGTTCTTGTCCCAGAGCTGCGCTTCCTTCAGCACCCGCTCGGCGCGTTCGCGGGCGATGGCGCGCGGCACGCCGTAGAAGCCGGCGTAATTCACGCAGATGTCGAAGGGTTTCTCGAACATGTTGAAGTTGATCTCCTGCGGCACCAGGCCGATCAGGCGCATCGCGGCGTCGCGGCGGGCGGAGATGTCGACGCCGAAGATGCGCACATCGCCCGAGGTCTTGTTGACCAGCGAGCTGGCGACGCCGATCAGGGTGGACTTGCCGGCGCCGTTCGGGCCCAGCAGGGCGTAGAAATCGCCGGGGGCCACGTCCAGCGAAACGCCCTTCAGGGCCTCCACGCCGTTGTCGTAGGTCTTGCGCAGGTCGCGGATCGAAAGCGCCGGCGCGTCGGCGCCGGGGGCGGAATCTGGGGTCATCGGGGGTCCTCGCCGTCGCGGGCAGGCGTGCGCACGGGGGAGATCGGCGCGACGGAACGGCTAGTATAGGCGGCCGTGCCGGCGGCTCCCGATACGTAGCGCCGGCAACACTCCTTTCCACAAGGTTTCTTTCCCGTGCCCGTCCATTTCCCCCTCAAACTCGTCGGCCGCCGGATGCTGGCCCCCACCGTCGCCCATCTGAGCTTCCTCCGCGACGACGGCGAACCTCTGGACTACATCCCGGGGCAGTTCCTGCAGGTGCATTTCCACTACCCCGACGGCACCGCGACCAAGCGCAGCTATTCGTTGGCGACCCAGCACGACCACGCGCTGGGCCCGGGCGAGTCGGTCGAGATCGCGGTGAGCTATGTCGCCGGCGGCGCCGCCACGGCCCTGTTCGAAGAACTGCCAATGGGCGGACGGATCGAGGCCAGCGGCCCCTACGGCCGGTTCTGCCTGATGCCCGCCGACGCCAACCGCCGCTACCTGCTGATCGGTACCGGGACCGGCATCACCCCGTACCGGGCGATGCTGCCGCAGCTGGCGACGCAGATCGCCGGCCGCGGCATCGAAGTGGTGCTGCTGTTCGGCGCGCGCACGCCGGAGGAACTGCTGTACGGCGACGATTTCCGCGCGTTCGCCGACGCCCACCCGAATTTCCGCTTCGTGCCATGCTTCTCGCGCGATCTGCCCGCCGAGGGTTCGCCGCATGCGCACGCCGACGTGCGCAAGGGCTATGTGCAGGAACATCTGGCCGAATTCGCGCCGCAGGCCGAGTCCGACATCGCCTACCTGTGCGGCAACCCGAACATGGTCGACGTCTGCTTCGAAGCACTGAAAGGCCACGGCCTGCCGGTGCCGGCGATCCGCCGCGAGAAGTACGTCAGCAGCAAGTAAGGCGTGAGGCGTTCACCGGTTTCCGGTGGGAAATCGGTGAACTTGCTGCCTGCAGCGCTGGGCTTCGCTGCGCTCAGCCCAGCCTACGCGCTCATTCCGATCTCGAGTTCGGCGTAATTCACGCGCCAATGCCAGCCGAAGGCTGGGCTGAGCGCAGCGAAGCCCAGCGCTCGTATAACACCGGGTATCCGGCTGGCTTCATTCGCACAAGCCGCAGGCGCGGCATCATTGGCGTTGCGCCCACGGTTCTGCGTGGGCCGGTCACATTCTCCGCGCATCGCCGTCCTGATCCACGAAGCGCGGTTTTCACCCGCACGCATTCCCGCACACGATCCGCATCGAGAAGCCTCCCATGCTCAAACCCCTGTTGCTGTCCTCGCTCGCGCTGGCGCTCGCCGCCTGCGGCGGGCAGGCCGAAAAAACCGTGGTTCCGAAGACCGACGCCAACGGCGACCTGCGCTACGGCGGGCTGGTGTTCAAGCCCTGCGCCCTGGGCGGCGACCGCGGCCAGGGCGTCGAGGCGCAGTGCGCGAAGCTGGAGGCGCCTGAAAACCACGCTGCACCCAACGGCCGCAAGATTTCGCTGGCGGTGGCGATGATCCCCGCCAAAAGCCAGACCCAGTCCGACCCGGTGGTGATCATCGCCGGCGGCCCCGGCCAGTCGATCCTCGAGAGTTATCCGATGCTGCATCCGGCGCTGAACGACGTGCGCCGCAGCCGCAACATCCTGCTGGTGGACGCGCGCGGCACCGGCGGCTCGCACCTGCTGCAGTGCCAAGAGATCACCTCGCTCGACGAAACTTTCGAAGGCAGCGACGACCCGGCGCAGATGCGCGCGCTGACCGAACGCTGCCGCGACCGTCTGGCCAAGACCAGCGATCTGCGCTTCTACACCACCGCCGACCACATCCAGGATCTCGACCTGCTGCGTCGGACCATCGGCGTGGACCAGCTCAATCTCGCCGGCATTTCCTACGGCACCCGCGTCGCCCAGCAGTACGCGGCGCGCTATCCGGCGCACACGCGCACGGTCACCCTGGATTCGATCGCGCCCAACACGCTGGTGCTGGGCCAGGAGCACGCGCGCAACCTCGACGCCGCGATCAAGCAGCAGTTCGCGCGCTGCGTCGCCGACGCCGCCTGCAAGCGCAACATCGGCGATCCCACCGCGCTGCTCGCCAAGGTCCGCGCGACGCTGCAGGCCGGCGGTCTGGCGCCGGTGCGCTACCGCGACCCGACCAGCGGCGAGTGGCGCGAGGAAGTGCCGCGCTTCGGTCATCTCGGCGGACTGCTGCGGTTCTACGCGTATCGCCCGGAATCGGCGTCGATGCTGCCGTTGATCCTGCACGACGCCTCCGAAGGTCGCTACGAAACCCTGCTGTCGCAGTCGCGCGCGCTGAGCGGCGACATCGGCGATTCGATGGCGCTGGGCATGCATCTGTCGGTGAGCTGCACCGAGGATCCCGAGATCCGCACGCGTCCGGAAGACGAAGCGACGATCATGGGCAACGACATCGCCGAATTCATCCAGGCACAGTGCGCGGTGTGGCCCAAGGGCAAGCGCGATCCCGCGTTCCGCAAGCCGCTGGCGGGCAAGGTGCCGGTGCTGGCGATCAGCGGCGAGTTCGATCCGGTCACCCCGCCGCGCTACGGCGACGAAGTGGTGAAGACGCTGCCGAACGGCCGACATCTGGTGCTGCCGGGCCAGGGCCACAGCGTGCTGACCACCGGCTGCATGCCGAAACTGTTCGCGCAGTTCGTCGAAACCGCCGATGCGAAAAAACTCGACGCCAAATGCCTGCAGCGCCTGAAGCCGACGCCACCGTTCGCGGGCAATTACGGCTGGGAGCCTTGATCTTGCGTTGAAGCTCTTCTCCTCCCCTTGCGCATCGCGCAGGGGGAGGTCGGGAGGGGGTGCGGAGTGACGCAGTCGCTCGAGAGCACCCCTCCCCAACCCTCCCCTTGGCCTGCGGCCAAAGGGAGGGGGTCATTCGCGGGTGCTGCAGGGTTCGCCGCATCCACATACGTCATTCACGTAGTTTCTTCACGGGGTTGTCCCATGATCGATGTCCAGAATCTGCACAAGTCGTTCAAGACCAAGACCGGTCTGGTGCAGGCCGTGCGCGGCGTGAGTTTCACCGCCCACGACGGCGAAATCACCGGCCTGCTCGGCCCCAACGGCGCCGGCAAGACCACCACCCTGCGCATGCTCTACACGCTGATGTCGCCCGACCAGGGCACGGTGAGCGTCGACGGCATCGACATCCAGAAGGATGCCACCGCGGTGCGCCAGCGCCTGGGCGTGCTGCCCGATGCGCGCGGCGTGTACAAGCGCCTGAGCGCGCGCGAGAACATCGCCTACTTCGGCGAACTGCACGGGCTGGATGCGGCCACCATCGCCTCGCGCACCGCGAAGCTGGCGGACACGCTGGGGATGGAGGATTTCCTCGATCGTCGCACCGAAGGCTTCTCGCAGGGCCAGCGCACCAAGACCGCGATCGCGCGCGCGCTGATCCACGATCCGAAGAACGTGATCCTCGACGAGCCCACCAACGGTCTCGACGTGATGACCACCCGCGGCCTGCGCAACTTCCTGCTGCAGCTGCGCGCCGAAGGCCGCTGCGTGATCTTTTCCAGCCACATCATGCAGGAGGTCGCCGCACTGTGCGATCGCATCGTGGTGATCGCTGGTGGCGAAGTGAAAGCCATCGGCACGCCCGACGAGTTGCGCGCGCGCGCCGGCGAAGAGAATCTCGAAGACGCCTTCGTTCAACTGATCGGTTCCGACGAGGGCCTGCACGCATGAAGACGCCAAGCCTCAAAATAAGTGTGTTTGCGACGTTCATGACCGTGTTCCGCAAGGAACTCCGCGACTTCGCGCGCGACCGCCGCACCTTCCTGATGGCGCTGCTGCTCGGCCCGCTGGTGTATCCATTGCTGATGCTGGGCATGGGCAAGCTGATGGAAGCGCGGGTCAGCACGCAGCTGGAGAAACCGCTGGAGATTCCGATCATCGGCGCCGCCTACGCGCCGAATCTGGTCGCGTGGCTGGAAACCCAGGACATCCGCGCCAAGCCGGCGCCGAAGGATCTGGTCGCGGCGATCCGCAACCAGGACGAAGACGTGGCCCTGGTCATCGCGCCGAATTTCGGCGAGGAATGGCGCGCGGGACGGCCGGCGAAAGTGGAAGTCGTCGCCGACACCACGCGCAGCAACGCCGACGTGCCGATCGAACGCCTGCGCGGCGCGCTCAACGCCTACAGCGGCCAGGTCGGCGCGCTGCGTCTCGTCGCCCGCGGCGTGAATCCAGCGCTGACGCAGTCGGTGGCGGTGACCCAGCGCGACGTGGCCACGCCGGAAGCCAAACAGGGCCGGCTGATGTCCATCATCCTGCCGCTGATCCTGGTGCTGTTCGCCTTCATGGGCGGCGCCAACCTGACCATGGACGTGACCGCCGGCGAACGCGAGCGGCAATCGCTGGAGCCGCTGCTGGCCACGCCGGTGTCCCGCGGCGTACTGGTCAGCGGCAAGATGGCCGCGGCCGGATTGATCGGCATCGCCAGCGTCATCCTCACGCTGCTGTCGTTCAAGCTCAGCGCCGCGATGTCGACCAGCGCCATGGCCAGTTCGCTGGACGTGTCCTTCCCCGCCATCGGCCGCATGCTGCTGGTGCTGGCGCCGCTGGTGCTGATCGGCACCGCGCTGCTCACCTTCATCTCCGCCGGCTCCAAGAGCATGAAGGAAGCGCAGAGCCACATGGTCTGGCTGATGTTCATGCCGATGCTGCCGGGCTACGCGCTGATGGCGTATCCGCTGAAGGATCAGGATCTGTGGCAATACGCCGTGCCGTTCCTGTCGCAGAACCAGATGCTGGTGAAGGCCTCGCGCGGCGAGAACGCCTCGCCCGAACAGTGGGCGATCTACCTGGTCTGCGCGATCGCGCTGGCCGCGGCGCTGTGGCTGGCGGCGATCTGGCGTTATCGCCAGGAGAAGCTGGCGATTTCGTCCTGATCGGACGGATTTCGCAGAAGTGAAAAGCCCGGCGCAATGCCGGGCTTTTTCATTCACGCGGTCGATCGCCGGAACGGGCATCGGACCCGTGGAGGGTCCCGCCCGTTCGCCGCCCCGCGGCCAAAGCGCATTCTCCGTGACATGCGGCAAGGCCGGCCCCATGCTTGGCGACTTGAATCCGTGGGGGAAAGCAGGATGCGACTGGCCGAATTCATTCTGGCGAACATCGAACCCATCCTCGCGGAATGGGAGGATTTCGCGCGCAGCCTGTCGCCCGGCGCGGACATGACGATCGTCGAGCTTCGCGATGATGCGGGATCGATCCTGCGCGCGACCGCGCGGGACATGCAGAACCGTCAGAGCCTCGAGCAGCAGGAGAGCAAGTCCAAAGGGGACGGCGGCGCCGGCGGCGCGGCGAGCGACCGGCTGGACATCGCCTCGGACATGCACGGCGTGGAGCGGGTGTCCTCGGGGTTCCACATCACCGACGTCGTCTCCGAATACCGCGCGCTGCGCGCCAGCGTCCTGCGCCTGTGGCGGGAAAGCGTTCCGCAGCCGGAACGGAAGGACCTCGACGATCTCACGCGCTTCAACGAGTCGCTGGATCAATCGCTGGCCCGCGGCGTGGCCAGTTATTCCAAGCGCGTCGACGATTCGCGACAGATGTTCCTCGCGATCCTCAGCCACGACCTGCGCAATCCGTTGAGCACCATCCGCACGGCCGCCTATCTGGTCGCGATGAAGAACGAAGATCGCGCCACTGCCGACGCGATCCTGATGATCAACAGGAGCACGGATGTCATGGTGCGATTGATCAGCGACCTGATCGACTTCTCGTCCAGCGGTCTGGGCCGCGCGATGCCGCTGAATCGCGAACCGGTCGATCTGGAACTGCTGTGCCGCGAAGTGATCGACGCGTACCGCACCACGCATGCGGACCGCGTGCTGCGCTTCCACTCGGACGGCGACGTGAACGGCGTGTGGGACGTGGGCCGGATCCGCCAGGTGATTTCGAATCTGGTAGGCAACGCCATCCAGCACGGCTCCCCCGATGGGCCAATTACCTTGTCGGTGACCTCGAAAACCACGCCTTCGGCGGCATCGGGCACAGCGGATTCCGTCGTGGTGCTGAGCGTCCACAACGAGGGTCCGCCCATCCCGCCGGACCTGTTGCCGACGCTGTTCGATCCGCTGAAGCGCTACGCCACGCAGGAATCGGTCGCGCAGAGGACGCCCGGCAGCATCGGCCTGGGTCTGTACATCGTGCGCGAGATCGTCGCCGCCAACGGCGGCACGGTCGCGGTTACCTCGACGGCTGAGGAAGGCACCACGTTCACGGTTTGCATACCGCGGCTGCTTCCCGCTGAAGATCACGATCGGGACGATGCGAAAGCGGCGGGATAGGCCTGCGCTGCATGCGCAATGGGCATGCAACTGGCGCAAGCGGAGCGACGACAGTGGGCCGCCCGGTTCGAACGCGCTGTGGCGGACGCATGCGCTGGTGCACAATGCAGCGCATCGAATCGATCTGGACGCATCATGGAACTAGAAGCCCTTCTGACGGCGGCCTTGCGCGAGGCAGGTTACGGGCAGGACGCCATCGGCTCGGCGATGCCGAGGCTCCTGCGCATCATGGAAGCCGAGGATGTGCGTATCGAGATGGGCCGCAGCCTGTCGCGCAAGGAGCGCGAATACGTGCGCCTTCAGCTCGAACTGGGACTCGGCGTATCGGAAGTCGTCGCAGGCTTGAAGAAGAAATGAGCGACGGCGGTGCGTAAGCAAGCGTTGCGGAGTGGTCGACGACGGAATCGCCTTCGGCGGTTCCGCCCTGCGAGTCATGCCTTACGGCCTTGATGGCGCTCATCGCGCAACGGCGCGTCGGCAACCGGCCCGGGCGGATCGAATCTCGCGCTGTTCAACGAAGACCAAAGCCGTATCCACCGCCGACCAGGCCGCGCGCAGTCATTCGTGAAGCCGTCAGAGTCCACGGCCATGCGAAAAATCTCAGGCAAGCGCCATTCGAATCTGATCGTTTTGCGTTCGCCCGGCGCCACGCGCGCATCGTCGCGAGCGCGAATTCGACATCGGTCCGTTCGACCAGGACCAAGGCATCATCAACCTCGATGCCGATGCAACGCACCGTGTTTTCGATCTTCAAGAGCGTTCGGCCCAGGCGATCGATCGTCATCGGTTTCCTTGCGCCATCGTGCGCCTCTCGCGTTTGTCATGCGCTTCAGTGCGGCTGCGAAAAGCGCGAATTAACCTTTTGTTTTCAATTGAAAATCTCACGCTGCTACAATCGTGCGGAAATCAAGCACGCTATACATGCTGCGGAGAATTTCTCCGCGACTATCCGGGTGCATCGAATGATGTCGATCGCAAATGGCATCGTCGTATCGCGTCCGCATTCCGATCCATTCGGGATGTAATCTGGTCGATCTCGCAGCGGGAGACGCGAGCGGCGCAATGGGGAAGCGCTGGTTGTCGGCGGGCTGGTTGTCGGCAGGCCGGTTGTCCGCGGGCCGGCACAGCAGGGTAGCGGCACTTTGCATACGTCTCGGCAACGCGCTCGCGCGTTGTCGTTCCTGCGGTCGTGCCAGGGGTTCGGCCGATTCGCGGGCGCGTCCGAAACGACCAGACACAAGGGGGCTCCTTGAACGTGAATACGACCGCCACTTGCGCGCCGGAAATGTTGCTCGCCACCGATCTCGACGGCACCTTTCTGGCCGGAGATCCCGCAGAGCGGCGCCTGTTGTACAGGCTGCTCGGAAGCCATCCCGGCATTCAGACCGCCTGGGTCACCGGACGCGGTCTGGAGTCGGTGTTGCCGTTGCTGTCGGATCCGGCACTGCCGCGTCCTGACTATCTGGTGTGCGATGTCGGCGCCACGGTGGTCTCCACCGCTGATATGCAGCCGTTGCAGCCGCTCCAGTCGGAAATCGAATCGCGCTGGCCGGGCGAACAGGTGGTGGTCGATGGCATGTCCCGGTTCGGGTCGATGGTGCGTCAGGACGTGCCGCAGCAGCGCCGCTGTTCCTATTACTGCCAGCCCGAGGAGCTGCGTCCATTGCGTCCGGCGATCCAGGCGCAGGCGAGTCGGCTGGAGTGCGACGTGCTCTATTCGGCCGAACGTTACCTCGATATTCTTCCGCGCGGCACGAACAAGGGCAGCACCCTGTTGGCGCTGACCGAGCACCTTGGAATCGAGCCCGAAAGCGTGCTGGTGGCAGGCGACACGCTGAACGACGAGTCGATGTTCGGCAAGGGTTTCCGCGGCGTTTGCGTCGGTGAGTCCGAACCTGCGCTGCTGGCCGCCACGCATGCGCTGCCGGACGTATTGCACGCGCAGGCAGCCGGCTGCGGCGGTATTCTCGAAGCGATCCGGCATTTCGACATGGTCGACGAGCGCGCCGCCGAGCCCGATATCGAGGCCAGCACCGGCAAGGCCGAACTGGTGATGGTCTACCACCGCCTGCCGTACGAGGAGCAGATCCGCGACGGCAAGCGGGTGCGCCAGGCGCACAGTTCGCCCAACGGCATCATTCCCAGCCTGCTGAGTTTTTTCGCCGACGGGCATCCGGGTTCGTGGGTGGCATGGAGCGTGGCAGGTACGGCCGGCGAGCCGTTCCAGGTACGCACCGCTGTCGATGCCGCACGCTATCCGCAGCTCACCGCGGCTTGCGTGCCGCTGAGCCAGAAGCAGGTCGACGTGTTCTACAAGCGATTCTCCAAGGAAGCGTTCTGGCCGATCATCAACACGTTCTGGGAGCGCGCGCGCTTCAACGAAAACGATTGGCAGGTGTTCAAACAGGTGAATCGTATGTTCGCCGAAGCGACGGCGACCGAGGCCGCTCTGGGTGCGACGGTCTGGCTCCACGACTACAACCTGTGGATGGTGCCCTCGACCTTGCGCGAGCTGCGGCCGGACCTGAACATCGCCTTCTTCCACCACACGCATTTCCCGACCGGCGACATCTTCAACATCATTCCCTGGCGCCGGGAGATTCTCGGAAGCCTTCTGGCCTGCGATTACATCGGATTCCAGATACCTCGCCATGTCGAGAATTTCGTCGACACGCTCCGCGGCGCATTGCCGGTGGAAGTGGTCGCCCGCGCGTCCTGCGCGCCGCGTTTCCTGACTTACGGTTGCGGCGTCGGGCTCGACAGCATGCCGACCGAAGTCCGGACCCTGGACCGCAGCATCCGCCTCGGTGCGAATCCGATCGGCACCGACGTGGACAAGATCGCCGCTTTATTGACGACGACAGGCGTACAGGAACTCACAGCCGCCATCCGCGGCGAGATCGGCGAACGCAAACTCGTGCTGTCGATCGAGCGCCTCGATTACGGGAAAGGCATCCTGGAAAAGCTTCGTGCCTTCGAACTGTTGCTTGAGCGCGACCCGGCGTTGCGCGGCGAGGTGACGCTGCTGGTGATCTGCGTACCGGCGGCGCGCGAGATGACCGTATACCGTGAATTGCAGGTGGAGATCGAGCAGGCGGTCGGGCGCATCAACGGCAGGATGGCCCGGCTGGATTGGACGCCGGTGCGTTACTTTTCCCGCGCGCTACCGTTCGATGCGGTGGTCGCGCACTATGCGGCGGCCGACATCATGTGGATCACGCCGCTGCGCGACGGCATGAATCTGGTCGCCAAGGAATTCGTCGCCACCCAGGGCCTGACGACGGGCAAGGGCGTGCTTGTGCTGTCCGAATTCGCCGGCGCGGCCGCGGAGCTCAAGGGCGCCTTGCTGGTCAATCCGCACGATGGCGAAGAGATGGTGGCTTCGCTGCGTCTGGCGCTGACCATGGGCGAAGCCGAATGCGAAGATCGGCAGCGCACGCTGTTCGAGATCGTTCGCAACTACGATCTTTCGCGCTGGGGCCAGGACTTCCTGCGCGCTGCGCGCGATAGCGACGCCCGGGTCAACGAAGCGCATCCGGGACAACAGCGAGTAGCCCGGGTAAGTGCGTAGCACGCACCCGGGAGAACGCAAGCGGTCAAGTATCTGAGATGGTTCAAGATCAAAAGCCCCGGGTGCGGCCTTCGGCCTTACCCGGGCTACTCGCTGCTAGTACCATGACATTGTCCCGGAGAGCACAAGCAGTGTTGTGCTCGCCTGCCGGAATGGAGTCAAGGATTAGGATCTGGTTGAACTGTGTAGCCATGATGCCCTCACACTAGTTAAAGCCCTGCTCCTTGTATTTGTGGAATTCCCTCAGATCCATCGAGCATCATGTCCTTAATGCTCCGGTTGTCGAAGAGGGGCAGATGGGTTGCGGGGCCAAGTAGAGCGCCGGAGGCGCTGCGCTCGCCAGAGAAGCTCTTGCTGACAACTCCTCGAATGACTGCGCCGTCGCCCCCAAGAATGGGGCTCCCGCTCATTTTCCCCGGGATCTTGGCATCGAACTCAAAGCACGGCCCTGGAGTGGTCGCGCTTCGAGTCACTATATTGTCGTGATGCACGGCGGTGGTAGTGCCTACAGAGACATATAAGTCTTGTCTGAAATGACTAAGGACCACACGGCCTTCTTCGTAGCGAACAGGGATACTTTCCATTTCTGCGTAACCGATGGCGAAGACCTTTTCGGAAATTGCCACAGGGCGCAGGGAGAGGTTTAGCGGCTGATAGGCACCGGAGGGGTGTGGTGGCAGACGACATACTGCGATATCCGTATCGAGTTCTATCCTGTCCCGCTCATGGAACAGCGGACTCACCTTCCAACCGCCCCAGTAGGCACAGAGTTTAAATGGGGCAAAGTGAAGGGCATGCTGGCCATGAATGCCGGGATGGAGTGGGAATAGGACGCCCATCTGAAGATCTTGGCCAAATCGAATGGCGCCGTTGTCGTTGCTGACGTTGCCATAGCCGGCATCTTCTGGATCCATGAGAACGTGGCCGGCTGTCATGACTAGTCCTGATGCACTGATGACGAAGGCGGTTCCGATCACTCGAAGTGCCGTCGCACCATTTACTAGCGCCACTACAGGCACGATGCTTTGCTTAAGGATAAGGTTGGTGGACCCTATCGTTTGGGCGATTTCCTCCATGGTCCTTCCATTCGGATTCTTCGACATCATCTCCATGCGATTAGCGATGGTGAAGTAGTCCGGTTCGCAGCCAGCGTTAGGTGAAACCTCCACTCCATGGAGATCGGTAATCTCCCATTTTCCCTCGTGCGTTTTGGCCCAAAGCGACTTGAGAATCCCTACCCCACTCGACTGGTTCATTTCGCTCCTCCTGTGCGAAAAACACCTCTTGTCGCAGCCTACCACGGAGGTTCTGGGTGGATTGAGGCAAGGCCTTAAAGCGAACACAGGCAGCGAGTAGCCCGGGTAAGGCCGAAGGCCGCACCCGGGGCTTTTGATCTTGAACCATCCCGGATACTTGACTGCTTGCGTTCTCCCGGGTGCGTGCTATGCACTTACCCGGGCTACTCGATATGCGCGCCCGCCTTCAAGTTGTGGCGCGTATTTCCTGATCGCCGGCATGGCATCATCTGGACATGAACAAAGAGCATGCTTGGTCTTGGCGGACCCGCCCGACGTCGACCGCAGACTTTGACGTCATGATGTCCGACTTGGACCGTTATCTCGCCACGCAAGGCCGTAAGGCGTATACGAGTAGGGCGCATAAGCGAAGCGTCATGCGCCTTCTTTAAAGCTTCTGGCATTGTTTGGGTTCGAGGCGCATGACGCCTTCGGCTTATGCGCCCTACGAAAGTCTGCTCCGGGCCGATAGCGAATATCGACGATCAAGAAAACATCGGACAGGCGTCCGACATCTGCGCCGATGATCGCCAAACAATCTCACGCCTACAGCGCAAACCCACCCGGCAACAGCGGCCCCCCCAGCCACATCCACCGCGCCATCCAGGCCGTGGTGAATGCGATCAATGCGGTCAGCGGCACACCCACGCGCAGGAAATCGCCGAACGTGTACTGGCCAGGGTTGAGGATCAGCAGGTTGCCGTGATGGCCGATGGGGGTCAGGAACGAGGCGACCGCGCCCATCGCGGTGCAGACGACGAACGGCACCGGCGGCAGGCCCAGGCCTTCGGCCAACGCCAGCGCGATCGGGCACAGCAGCACGGTGGTGGCGGCGTCGGAGAGGATCTGGGTCAGCAGCGCGGCGGCGGCGAACATCACCAGCAGCAGGGTCAGCGGCGGCCAATGCGCGGCATGCTCCAGCAGGAAGGCGGCCAGCATGCTCGCGGTGCCGGTGCGCTCCATGGCGATGCCCAGCGGAATCACGCCGGCGATCATCACGAAGATGCGCACGTCGATCTGCCGGTAGGCCTGCTCCACGCCGACGCAGCGGGTGAGCACCATGGCCACCGCGCCCGCGAGGAATGCGATCTGCGGCTGCAGCAGTTCGGTGGCGGAGGCGACGATGGCGGCGGCCATGATCAGCAGCGCCAGCGGCGCGCGGCTGCGGGTCTTCTTCTGGCCGTCGAACGGCATCAGCAGCAGGAAGCCGTGATGCGCGGCGAGTTGTTCGAAATTCTGCTGCCGTCCCCACAGCACCAGCAGGTCGCCTTCCTGCAGCGGCATCTCGGCCAGTTCGCCGTGCAGCCAGCCTTCCTTGCGCCACAGGCCCACCACCACCACGCCGAGGTTGCGCAGGAAGTCGACGTTCGCCACGCTGCGGCCGGCGAATTCCGAACGCGGCGCCACCACCGCCTGCACCAGTTGCTCTTCGCCCAACAGCTCGGGCTTGTAGCCGTCGGCGGGCTTTTCGCCGTACTTGGCCACCGCATGCAGCGCCAGGCCGGGTTCGTCCTTGATCGAGGCGATCTCGTCCGGCGATGCGCGCACCAGCAGCACGTCGCCGGCCAGGAACGGGCTGTCGCCCTTCTGTTGCCTGCGGCGCATGCCGTGACGCAGCCAGTCCACCACCTGCAGACGGTCGCCGAATGTTTTCTCGAACGCCTCGCGGGTCTTGCCGATCCACGGCGATTCGGCTTCCACCACCAGTTCGGTGTAATAGCGCTCCAGGCGCAGATAGTCGGCCTGGCCCGATTCGCCGCTGCGCTTGGGCACCAGCCAGCGGCCCAGCAGCATGTACACGGTGCCCAGCAGCACCAGCGCCGCACCGATGGGCGTGATGGCGAAGATATCCAGCGACTGCTGCCCGTCGCGTTTCAGCAGATCATTGGCCAGCAGGAAGGCGGGCGCGCTGATCAGCGTGAGCGTGGTGCCCAGCGATGCGGCCAGCGACATCGGCATCAGCAGACGCGAGGTGGCGAGTTTCTGCTCGCGCGCCAGCCGCATCAGGATCGGCAGCATCATCGCGGTGACCATCAGATGATGCGAGAACGCCGCGAGCGCCGCGGTCGCGGGCATCACCACCGCGATGGTGCGCCACTCGCTGCCGCCCGCCGCGCGTCCGATGCCCGCGCCGATGCGGTCGGTGATGCCGGTGGCCGACAGTCCCGCCGAGAGCACGAACACCGCAGCGACGATGATCGCCGGCTCGCTGGAAAAACCGGAGAGCGCTTCCTTCGGTTCCAGGATTCCGGTCAGCGTCAATGCCAGCAGCGCCAGCATCGCCACCAGATCCACGCGCAGTTTTTCGCTGATGAACAGCGCCAGCGTGGCGGCGAGGATGACGAGAAACAGGGCCTGCTGTACTTCCATGGACGGATTCTTGGCGGTGCGGGGCGCTATACGGTAGTGCATCCGCGTTGAGGCGGTACGTACGCAGCGTGCACCGGCCTCCGGAATGCAGAAAACCCGGCTTGCGCCGGGCTTTCTGCATGCGGCCGTCGGATCTCCCGATCCGGGCGCCATGGGGAGGGCCTGCCGAATCGCATTCGGAATCAACGCCTGGCCGCGACCGTCGACTCCTGCTGCTGCTCAGCGACAGCCGTTCCGGCCGCCTGCGGCTGCGAGGGCTGACGCTCCACGCGCGCAATACTTTCGTCGACGGGAGTTGCCGCCGCGACCGCGGTCTTGAGCGACTCGACCCGGCACGCCGGACTTTGCAGTGACCCTTCGACCAGCAGAACGTTCTCGCCTTGAGCGACCGATCCGTTTCCCGAACTCAACAGCAGATGGTCGATGCTCATCGATCGATCGCAGGCATGCGCGGTCGCGGACGCTGCGATGCGCTGTCTGGAGAGATCGTCGGCGAATGCCGGCGGAAGATCCAGCTGGCCCACGGACTCCGAGGCACGCATGAAGTTGGCGCGATCGCGGTCTCCCAACAGCGTCGGGTCGACGGTGGGTTCCGACCGGAACGGCGCAACGCCGGGGCTGGCATCATTGATCGATCCGGTATCGAACGGCGCAGTCACGGCAGCAGGCGATGGTGTGGACGCTGCCGACGGCTGGGAGAACACGGGATTGAGTGCCGCATCGCGGATGTCCAGGCTGCCCTGCAACGGCGTATCGCCTCCGGTCTGTCCTGGCGAGGCCATCGACAGGCTGCCCAGGGTTTCAGCGACCTGGGCGGGCGAAGCGTTGGGGTTCATGAAACCGAGCTCGTAGACTTCCTGCGGGGTATTGGCGGCAGCGAGTCGCTGGGTCATGTCCCGGCTGTCGCTCAGCCGATCGGCGAGGACCTCCGCATTGCGGTTCGACTCGATACCTGCGTAAACCTCGGGTTGCCCAGTCCGCAGCGATTCGCGCGCGGTGTCGCGCAGTTGCATGAGCTGTTCGTCGGAAAAACGAAGTTCGGCGCGCGCGCCGTCGGGCATGTCCGCGTCGTAGGGCTGACCGGAAAATGCCGAGCGTAGATAAGCCGCATGACTCGCCGGCAGGTCTTCGAGGACCACGGGCCAACTGCCGTTCTCCGGCACGGGGTAGGCAGGAGCCACGTCTGCGACCGGGGCGATGGCGTCGGGCGACGGCTGCGGAAACAGGGGGGCAAGCGCGGTGTCGCGCATTTCCAGACTGCCGGGCAGCGGCGTATCGGCGCCGGTCTGTCCGCTCGGCGGCATCGACAGCTCACGCAGACCTTCTGCGATGAGCTCGGGCGATGCGCCCTCGTACATGAAGCCGAATTCGAAGACTTCCTCCGGGGTATTCGCCGCAGCGAGTCGTTGGGCCATATCCCGGCTTTCGTTGAGCCGATTGCCGAGGCCTTCCTCCTCCCGGTTCGCTTCGATGTCGGCGTATGTCTCGGGTTGTTCGATCCGCAGCGATTCGCGCGCGGTGTCGCGCAGCTGCATCAACTCTTCGTCGGAGAAGCGAAGCTCGGCAATCGCGCCGTCCGGCATGTTCGGGTTGTAGCCTTGGCCGGAATACGCGGCCTCCAGCGACCCGGCGGCGCCTGCGGTCATGCCGCCTTCGAGCAGTACGGTCCATTCGCGGCTTCCGGGCACCGGCTGTTCGTTGGCGTCGAACCGTTCGACGATCTCGAACCCCACCCGGTTGCTGGTTCCGACCAGGGTCGCGCGCTGTTCGGAGGTGCCGTCGCTGTGCGTGGTCAGGGTTTTCTCGAAGTCGGTGGTGGCGGCGCCACCGATCGATCCGCCCAGGAGATTGGCTCGAGGAGAAGCGCTGGCCTCGCCCCCGATTTCAATGCGTGTGCTGACATCGACGACACCCGGACCGATCGCGTCGGGAACCGTCCCGCTCTGCATGAAGCTCTGGTAGGCGGACTGTCCCTCCGGCGTCGTCAGATCCACCTGCACCACATCCAGCGAACCGCCGTCGTACCGCTCGCTGGTGCCGATTCCAGCGTTGGCGGCAGCGATGCCGACGCCGTAGTACCTGTCGTGTTCGACCGCCGCGATCGGGCCGGTCGTCAGCTCGAACACGCTGTCGCTGACCCGGGTGATGCCGAAAGCGACGCCTTCCAGTTCGGTCGTCGTCTCGACCCCACGGAACAGTTTGTAGGAGAACGTGTCCGTCGCGCCTTCGAGTTCTTCGCCGCGGATGATGACAGACGACCCGACGGGCATCCCCATCGGCTGCAGCGGGTTGGGTACGGCACTCGCGTCTCCGGCAGCCACCCGTGCGGCCACCGAGGGTGGCACCACGGCTTCGTAACTGAGACGCCCACCTTCGAAAGATTCGTGGTGATATGAGCCTTTCAGCGAATCCGGTCCGCGGAGCGGGTCCGGTATTCTTTCCCAGCCCTCGATCTTGGCGTCAGGGAACCTGAGCCCCTCAGGCGCGTATCGATCGAATCCACGCACGATCCTGTTCAGATCCGTGCGACCGGCACCCGCGCCCAATCCACCCGCCAGCTCAACCGATGCTGCGATCGTATGCTGGGGTTCGAATCCCGGGCCAACCTGCACGCCGGAAAGCGATACTTCGCCCTTCACTGTTGCGGTCAATCCACCGTTGATCGGGAACAACAGAGGAGACACCCCAGGCATGGGCAGCGGCGTAGAGAACTCGACTTGCATTCCGGGATTCAAGGCAGCCGCCAAGGCATCGGGCGGAAGCTGCTCAAGCAGTCCTATCGCCGCCGCCGCGTCGGCAGGGCTGATCTGTCCCGGCAGTTCGTATCCCAGCCAGCCCATCGCGCTGCGAATGTGGTCGGGCGTCATCTCCGATAAGTCGATCAGATTCTCTGCTGGCGAAGCGCGGTCGTTCATCTTCAATTCCTGATTCCAGCCACTACCGGCCAGCGCAAGCGTAGAGCATGAAAAAATAAAATTCCGTTATCGCTCCGACCATTCGACGCTGTGCATGGCGCCCGCATCCATGGGCTCGACGATTGCGGACCCGCGGAAGTCCAGATGCGATGTCCACGCGCCTGTTTGCGGGATCGAAACATCCCCGGGCGCGGGATCGAGCCCTGCGACGCGCAGATCGCTGTCGATCATTGTTCAGGGCCTGCAACGACAACGCCCGGCTGCAAGGCCGGGCATTGAGGTCTGTGCGGCGACGAATATCCCGAATCACAGATGCTTGATGATCTCGTCCGCGAACCCGCTGCACTTCACTTCGTTGGCGCCTTCCATCAGGCGGGCGAAGTCGTAGGTCACGTTCTTGCTGCCGATCGCGCCGTCCATCGCCTTGATGATCGCGTCCGCGGCTTCGGTCCAGCCCATGTAACGCAGCATCATCTCGCCGGACAGGATCACCGAACCGGGGTTCACCTTGTCCAGGTCGGCGTACTTCGGCGCGGTGCCGTGGGTCGCTTCGAACACGGCATGGCCGGTGACGTAGTTGATGTTCGCGCCCGGGGCGATGCCGATGCCGCCGACCTGTGCGGCCAGCGCGTCGGACAGGTAGTCGCCGTTGAGGTTGAGCGTGGCGGACACGTCGTATTCGCGCGGACGCAGCAGGATCTGCTGCAGGAACGCATCGGCGATGGCGTCCTTGATGATCAGGCCGGCGCCGGGCTTGCCTTCCGGAATCACGTGCCACGGGCCGCCGTCGAGTTCGACCGCGCCGTAGAAATCGCGCGCGACCTGATAGCCGAAGTCGCGGAACGCGCCTTCGGTGAACTTCATGATGTTGCCCTTGTGGACCAGGGTCACCGACTTGCGCTTGTTGGCGATCGCGTAGCCGATGGCGCTGTGCACCAGACGCTCGGTGCCGAGGTAGGACACCGGCTTGATGCCCACGCCGACCTGCACCGGCAGGTCGCGCGCCGGGGCGCCGATGCCTTCGAGCGCCTTGTTCCAGGCGTCGCCCTTGGCCTTGGTGCCGAAGCGGATCTTGTCGAAGCCCTTGGGGAATTCCTTTTCGAGGAAATCCAGCATTTTCTGGGCGTCGGCGGAACCGGGTTCGAACTCGATGCCGGCGTAGATGTCCTCGGTGTTCTCGCGGAAGATCACCATGTCCACGTCGCCGGGCTTCTTCACCGGAGACGGCACGCCCTCGAACCAGCGCACCGGGCGCAGGCAGACGTAAAGATCCAGCATCTGCCGCAGCGCGACGTTGAGCGAACGGATGCCGCCGCCGACCGGCGTGGTCAGCGGGCCCTTGATGCTGACCAGATATTCGCGGCAGGCCTCGACGGTGGCGTCGGGCAGCCAGTTGCCGGTGGCGTTGAAGGCCTTCTCGCCGGCCAGCACTTCCATCCACTCCAGCTTGCGCTGGCCGCCGTAGGCCTTGGCGACCGCGGCGTCCAGCACGCGGACACTGGCGCGCCAGATGTCGGGGCCGGTGCCGTCGCCTTCGATGAAGGGAATGATCGGCCGATCCGGAACATTCAGTCCGGTCGGGGATTTGGTGATCCTGGCGCCGTTCGCCGGCACCGCGGGTGTGAAATCAGCCATTACGCATGGTCTCCATGAAGGCCGGCAGCAGCGCCGGCCAAGACCGCCATTGTCGCGGGTCCGGGCGGATGGGGCAAAGGGCACGGATGCTGCACCTGCGAACGAAGCTCTGAGATGCGCCTCACGGAGCATGTTTTGCGGCCGCGAATCGATGCTGCAAATGCAAAAAAAGTTCTGAGAGCGCTCGCACGAAGTCGCCTCCGCCGCCGGGATAGGATCGCCGGGTGCAGCGCGGGGAGGGGTTCCCGCCGCACGCACGCCATCGACACCTCCGATGGCGACCGCACGGCTGCAGGTCCGCATGCGCCTGGTCCATCCTCCGGTCGATCTTCGGCCGGTCGGTATCCGCCAAGGAAGCGCGCCCCATCCTTTTGGCCGTCTTACGATCCTCAAGCGATGTATCCACCAACTCATGGAGCGAATCTCAATGTCTCATCCGCAAGCCCACCGTCCTGCCCGTCGTACCGCCATCGCGCTGTCGCTGGCCGCCGCCGTGTTCGCCATCGGCAGCGCCTCCGCCGCCGACCGGCCCGTGCTCAGCAAGACCGTCGCCGACGCCATGAAGCGCGACCTCGGCATGAACGACCAGCAGCTGGCGCGCTACTTCAGCGCGGAGCGCACCGCGTTCGTCAACGAAGCCCGCGTGGCCCGCCAGCTCGGCGACCGCTATGCCGGCAGCTGGCTGGAGCGCGGCGCCGACGGCAACTTCAGCTATGTCGCCGCCACCACCGGTTCCGCCAGGGCCGGCAATGTCGCCGGCGTCGCGCTGCGCCAGCACCGTTATTCGATGCGCCAGCTCGAGAACGCGGTCGCCGATCTGGATCGCGTCCACGCCGCCGTCTCCAGGAAAGCCCCGCTGGGTGGCGTGCATTCCTGGGGCATCGATGTCCCGACCAACAGCATCGTGGTCACCGTCGCCCCGGGTTACGCCCTGAACGCGGTCGATCTGGTTGCCTTCAGCAGCATCGATGCCGGCATGGTCCGCTTCGAAGCGTCCACGCTGGAGGCGCCGAGCCCGTTCCTGAGCGTGATCGGCGGCAACGCCTACACCTCGGGCGGCGGTCGTTGCTCGATCGGTTTCTCGGCCACCCGCAGCGGCGCCAAGGGCTTCGCCACCGCCGGCCATTGCGGCGGCGTGGGCACCAGCGTCGGCCTGTCCGGCACCACCGTGGGCTCGGTCCGCGCGGCCTACTACCCCGGCGGCGACATGGCCTGGGCCAGCGTCCGCAGCAGCGACACCCTGTACGGCCAGGTGACCAAGTACAACGGCACCGTGCAGCGCGTCCTCGGTCGCACCGAAGCGGCGGTCGGCGCGGCGATCTGCCGTTCCGGCAGCACCACCGGCTGGCGCTGCGGCACCGTCACCCGCAAGAACGTCAGCGCCAACTACGGCAACGGCACCGTGAGCGGCCTCACCCAGTCCACCGCCTGCGCCGGTCAGGGCGATTCCGGCGGCTCCTGGATCACCGGTTCGGGCCAGGCCCAGGGCGTGACCTCGGGCGGCTCGCTGCCGGCCGGCAGCAACAACAACTGCGGCGTGGCCAGCCCGGTGACGTACTTCCAGCCGATCAATCCGCTGATCAGCCGGCTGGGCCTGGTGCTGACCCTGGGTTGATGCCGCCGTCGTCCGCACGCCGATGATCGGTGTGCGGCACGATCGACAGCACGGCCAGGGATGGCCTCACGAAGCCCCGGGCATCCCCCGGGGCTTCGCGCTTTTTGGCGAATGCTTCCCGCCGATCGTGCCGAAGCGAAGGCGGTCACTGACTTCCGGCACGGGCTGCGACCGGAGTTTCGGAGAACGATGGCGCGAACCCTTGCCGGAGCGCCCGCATGCTCGATCGTCGCGATGTCCTGAAGTTCGGTGCGCTGGGTCTGGCCGCCACCGTCGCCGCGCATGCGTCCGCGCAGATCGCTCCGGCGAAGCGCGCCGCCGCGCGCGACCCCGCGCCGCAGCCCGCCGGCAAGCCGCGTCCGGCCGAAGCGCCCCTCGACCTGCTGATCCTCGGCGGCACCGGACTGACCGGCCCGCACCAGGTGCGTTACGCGCTGGCGCGCGGGCATCGGGTCACCCTCTTCAACCGCGGCCGCAAACAGCCGGAATGGCCGGGCGAGGTGCGGCAGCTGCTCGGCGACCGCGACAGGAACGACTACGCCGCCATCGAAGCCGAAATCGCCAGGGGCCGGCGCTGGGACGCGGTGATCGACAACCCCAGCAGCGTGCCGGCGTGGATCCGCGACGCGGCCGCGGTGCTCAAGGGGCATGTCGGCGCCTACACCATGATCTCCAGCCTCTCGGCGTATGCCGACAACGAGACGCCCGGCACCGACGAAACCGCGCCGTTGGCGACGTTCGACGGCGACCCGCTGCAGGAAACCATGACCAGCCTGCGCGCCGACATGCAGAAATACGCCGGCCTGAAAGCCGCGACCGAAGCCGAAGCCCGCAAGCATTTCGGCGAGAAGACCACCATCGTGCGGCCGGGACTGATCGTCGGCCCCGGCGACGACACCGACCGCTTCACCTACTGGCCGCTGCGCCTGTCGCGCGGCGGCGAAGTGTTGTGCCCGGGCGACGGCCGCGACCCGGTGAAGTTCGTCGATGCCCGCGATCTCGGCGAATGGATGATCCGCCTCGCCGAGAACCATGCCCACGGCATCTACAACGCCATCGGCCCCGATTACGACCTCGACATGGCCGCGCTGCTGTACGGCATCCGCGCCTCCACGACACAGGGCGCGAAGCTCACCTTCGTGCCGACCGACTTCCTCGAAGCGCAGAACGTCACCCCCTGGGGCGACATGCCGGTGTGGGTGCCCGGTAGCGGCGATTCCGCCGGCTTCCACACCCGCAGCAACGCCAGAGCCATTGGTGCCGGCCTGACCTTCCGCAGCATCGCCGATACCACCGCGGCGACGCTGGCATGGTTCGCGGCGCAGCCGGAGGAGCGGCGCAACGCTGGCGCCCGCGCGGGGATCAAGGCGGAGCGTGAGGCGGAAGTATTGGCGGCTTGGAAGGCAAAGGGCTGAGAGGGCTCGAATTTCGGAAACCACCCGAAAAGCAATGAGGCGATTAGACCCAGACTGTTGGTTCACACCAAAAAGCGGCGAAATCACCATGCACAAGAAATCCAAAATCCGTGTCGTTTGCGGCGCAATTGCGGTCCCTGGCCCATATGGCATGGTCAGCTGGCAACCGATTTACAAAGACATCGAGGTTGATGTCGGCGATGATCCCAACGATGCACAAGACGACGAGTCTCCTTAACTCCATAGCCAGAACGGAGCTGAAGGCCGTACCCGGATTATGTGAGTCTGCGTCGCGTCCGTCCCGGGTACGCGCTGCGCGCGTACCCGGGCTACTGGTGCGATGAAAGGTCCGTAGCCCGGGTCTCGCCAACGGCGAGACCCGGGAAACTCTCACAACCATCCCGGACTTTTCCGATACTGCACAGCGCGCGAAGATCGCATTCTGCGTCGATGGTGCTATATCGACGCAATCGTGTGCCCGGCGGCACATATTTCTTCACGCTGACATTGGCGGATCGCTCTTCGCGGATGTTTGTTGAGCAGATCGACGCCTTGCGATGGTCGTTGCGGAAGACCCAAGCAGAACGCCCGTTCGAGATCATTGCGATGGTGGTGCTGCCGGAGCATATACATGCAGTGTGGCGCTTGCCCGAAGGAGATGAAGCGTATTCGACACGGCTGCTGGTATTCAAAAGCAGATTCACGCGGGCTTTGAAGGCCCGGGGTGTATGTATTCCACGGTCCAGCCGCGGTGAGCCTGCAGTCTGGGCCAAGCGTTTCTGGGAGCACACGATCCGCAATGACGACGATCTGCGGGCGCATGTGGATTATGTTCATTACAACCCGGTCAAACATGGTCTGACTGATCGCGTTTCGACTTGGCCGTATTCCACGTTTCATCGTGATGTCGCTCTGGGCAGAGTGCATCACGATTGGGGTGTGGCGCAGGGCAGCATGTATGCAGGCGAAGATGGATGACTGGTCGGTCGCCGTCATCCCGGGTCTCGCCGGTGGCGAGACCCGGGCTACGAATCATGTACCGCATCCGAAGCGCCGTCGGCTTCGCGACTTGCATCGCTCCCACAAGTTGAAAGAGAGTGGACGTTCAACCCGCGCCGCAGCACTTCTTGTATTTTTTCCCGCTGCCGCACGGACACGGGTCGTTGCGGTCCGGCTTTTCTTCGCGCTTGAGCTGCGTGCGCGGGGTCAGGGCGTCGATGCGGTGCAGGTGCAGGTCGGACAGCATCTCCGGCAGTTGGACGATGATGCCCAGGCGTTCTTCGTAGCCCAGCGGGGTGCCTTCGGCTTCGGGATCCTCGCCCATCACTTCGCCGCTGGCGAGGCGGTCGAGGTAGGTGAAGATCTCGTCGATCCAGTCGTGTTCGTCCAGCCAGGCGTCCCAGGCGGCTTCGCGCAGTTCGACGGCGCGGAAGAAGCCGTAGGCCCAGTCCTGGCCGACGTCCAGCGCGTCGTCGCTGTGTTCCGACGGGTCGTCGGGCAGCCACAGCAGCGGCGCGAGGTGGTCGGGGATGTCGCCGTCGTGGCGGACGCGCTGTTCGACCATGCGCCAATGCGACATCAGCAGCATGTCGACTTCCGCGGCTTCGGCGTCGTCGTTCCAGCGCGGGATCTTGCCGCCCCAGACCGCCGGCTGCCACTCCTCGGGCGGTACCGTCTCCGGCGACACCGCCAGCGCGGACAGATAGCCGTCCAGCGCTTCGACATTGAAGCCCTTGAACGGCACGGCGCGCTGGTCCAGCAGGTCGGAGAGACGGTCGAGCTTGGCGTCGTCGAGCAGATCGGTGGCGGACATGGCGGTGCGTCGAAGGAAAACGGTGGCTAGGGTAATCGACTGCGGCCGTCGCTGCGCCTCTGCCGGCGTCCCCGCGCAGGCGGGGATCCATGCCCGGTTAAGTGAAGCCAATGGGATGTGCGCCGAATGGTCGCAGGCATGGATGACCGGCCTCCGGCTGTTGCGGGAGCTTCCCGCCTTCGCGGGGGCGACGACGGATCTCCAGCCTTTCAGTCGCCCGGGATCTGCCCCGGCGTATCGACATCGCCCGGCGCCTGCGGGGCGATGACGTCGATGGGGTCGGATTCGTCGCGCAGCAGCGCGCGCGCGCCCTGGTCTCCGTGCAGCGTGGCGAGCGCGGGGAACGCACTGCGCGGAAAGATCGCCGGCACGCCGCGCAGGTCGTCGTAGCGCGAGGCGACCATGCGCCGTGGGTGCGCGTCGGCCAGCGCGATCAGGCCGCGCAGCCAGGCGGCGTCGACGGCGTATTGATCGACCAGCATCACCAGCAGGCGCTGTACCGCCGGGTCCGGCTCTACGCGCGCGACCGCCGCGTGCAGCGACGCCGACATGCCGTCGCGATGATCGGGCACATCGACGCGTTCCAGCGACGGCGGCGCGCGCAGCGTGCGCCACAGCGCGTCGGCATCCGCGCCGAGGGTCAGCAGCACGCGCGGCGCGACGGCGCAGGCGGTATCGACCGCATGCTGCAGCAGCGAGCGGCCGCGCCATTGCACCAGCTGTTTCGGTCGGCTGAGGCGGCTGGAACCGCCGGCCGCGAGAATGGCGACGACTGTGGTCATGGGCCTGGAGTGGGCTGCGAGTCGCCGGGTTCCGGATAACACAGGGTGCGATACGCCTGCATCGCTTCGGCCAGCATCGACACCGCGAGTTCCTGCGGATCGCGCGCGCGCGGCAGCAGCCCCAGCGGGCTGCGCAGTCGCGCCGCGTCCGCGTCCGGCACACCGCGCGCCTGCAACGCTTCGAGCCGCTGCGCCTGCGCGCGCGGGCTGCCCATCGCGCCGACCAGACAGGCGTCGCTCGCCAGCGCCCGCTGCAGGAACGGCAGCTCCCAGTCGTGATCGTGGAACAGGGTGATGGCCACGGTGTACGCATCGAACGCCAGCGGCGGCAGCGCGTGCTGCGCCTGCAGCACGTGCAGCGGTACGCCGATCGCGTCCAGCGCCGGGTGCAGCTCGCGCTCGGGGCTGAGCGCGATCGTTTCGATATCGGCCGCGCGCGCGAGCCGGCACATCGCCAGCAAAGTATCGCCGGCGCCGGCCAGCACCAGCCGCAGCGCGGGCTGTTGGCGGATGCATAGCGCGTCCGCAGATGCGGTTGTCGGCGGCAGACAATCGGGCGGCTGCTCGGCGTGGCGCCAGCGCAGATCGAAGGCTTCGCGGCGCTCGATGGCCTGCGCGATCGCATCGACGGTCGCGGCCGGCACCATGCCGTCGAACTGCAAATCCAAGCCGCTGCCGCAGGGCAGCACGATGTCGACGTAGGGCGAGTCGGCGCCGTAGCGCACGCGCCGGCTGACAGCGTCGACGATGGCGCGCTGCGCTTCCTCGATCACCGACCAGTCCAGGCAGCCGCCGGAGAACGAACCCGCGACCTCGCCGCCTCCGGTCACCGCCATCTGCGCGCCGATCCGTCGCGGCGCGGCGCCGTGGATGCCGACGAGGGTGACCAGCGCGCAGCGTTCGTCGCGCCGCGCGCTGGCGATCAGCAGCTCAAGCGGACGCGGCATGCGGTCGGGCGGCGTCGCGTAGAACAACGTCGTATCGAATGAAATCTGGCCGGCTCATTTCAGCGTGGCGAGATAAGCGACGATCGCCTTGCGGCGCTTGGCGTCGGGCGTCGCGATCGTCATCGTCGTGCCCTTGACGCGCGTCGACGGCGCCTTGAGGTAGGCGTCGAGTTCCTGCGCGGTCCAGGTGATCTTGCTGCCGCGCAGCGCGGCCGAATAGTTGCGATAGGCGGCGACGCTGGCGGCCTTGCGGCCGACGACGCCTTTCAGCGTCGGGCCGGTCGGTTTGGCGCTGCCGTCCACCGAATGACAGCCGGTGCAGGCGACGAACGCCGCCTTGCCTTCCTGCGCGGTCTGCGCGTGCGCGCTGAGCGAGAGTGCGCCGCACAGCGACAGCACGGCGAGCGGGACGATTCGAGTCATGGGAAATGCTCCGCGTCGGATTCGGGCTTCGGGTTCAGGCTTCGGGTTCACGCTTCAAGGAACGGCAGGTCGCGCACGCGCTTGCCGGTGGCCTGGAAGATCGCGTTGGCGACCGCGGGGCCGATCGGCGGCACCGCGCATTCGCCGATGCCGGTGGGCGATGCCGTCGACGGCAGCATATGCACTTCGACCGTGGGCATCGCGTCGATGCGCAGCACCCGGTAGGCGTCGTAGTTGCTGGCGGTCGGCGCGCCGTTCTCCAGCGCGATGCGTTCGCCGAGCATCGCGCTGAGGCCGAAGCCGGTGCCGCCTTCGATCTGCGCGCGCACGATGTCGGGATTGATCACGATGCCGCAGTCCGAGGCCACCACGCAGCGTTCGACCCGGATCCCGCCGTCGGCGGTTTTCGAGACTTCCGCGACGGTGGCGACGAAGCTGCCGAACGACTGGTGCACGGCGACGCCGCGATAGCGGCCGGCCGCGACCGGCTGCGACCAGCCGGCTTTCTCGGCGGCCAACGACAGCACCGCGCGTTCGCGCGCGTCGGCCGGCAGCAGCGCCAGCCGCAGCGCGACCGGATCCTTGCCGGTGGCCGACGCGATCTCGTCGAGCAGCGTCTGCATCACGTACGCGGTGTGGGTGTGGCCGACCGAGCGCCACCACAGCACTGGCACCGGCGATGCCGGATGGGTCATGCGCACGTCGATGTCGGGCAACGCGTACGGGGTGTCGACGACGCCCTCGGTCGAGGTGGGATCGATGCCGTCCTTCATCATCATCCCCTCGAACGGGGTGCCGGCCATGATCGACTGGCCGACGATGTGGTGCTGCCAGCCGCTGACGTTGCCGTCGGCGTCCAGGCCCACGCGCACGCGATGCACGTGCAGCGGGCGATAGCGGCCGCCGCCCATGTCGGCTTCGCGCGTCCACTGCAGTTTGACCGGGGCGCGGAAATTGATGGCCTTGGCGATCTCGGTGGCTTCCACGAACACATCGCAGTCGGCGACCGCGCGCCGGCCGAAACCGCCGCCGGTCTTCATCACGTGCAGGTCGACCTGATCCGGTTTGACGCCGGCGATCTGCGCGCAGGCGCCCTGCACCGCGTCGGGCATCTGCAGGCCGCCGTGGATGTGCAGGCGGTCGCCGTCCTTGTGGATCACCGCGTTCAGCGGCTCCAGCGCGGCGTGCGCGAGGTAGGGGAAGCGATAGGTCGCTTCGATGGTCTTCGCGGCCTTGGCGAGCTTGCCGGCGGCATCGCCGCGTTTCAATGCGACTTTGCCGCCTTCCTGTTTGGCCAGCGCTTCGTACTCGGTGAACATCGCGTCGGACGAACGCGTCTCCGCGCCGCTGTCGTCCCAGGTCACCTGCAGCGCTTCGCGGCCCTTGATCGCGGCCCACGTGTTGTTCGCCACCACTGCCACGCCGCGACTGATCTGCACCACCTCGACCACGCCCGGCACCGCTTTGGCAGCGGTCGCGTCGAAGGACTTCGGCTTGCCGCCGAAGCGCGGGCTGTGGGCGATGGTCGCGACCAGCATGCCCGGCAGCTGGATGTCGATGGTGTAGTCCTGGCTGCCGTCGGACTTGGCGCGCGCATCGATGCGCGAGGTCGCGTCCTTGCCGATCAGCGTCCACGCCTTCGCGTCCTTCAGCGCGACCTCGCCCGGCACCGGCAGCGGCGCGGCGGCGGCGATCAGACTGCCGTAGGGCGCGCGGCGGTCGCTGCCGGCGTGGATCACTTCGCCGTTCGCGGTCGACAGCTCGCCGATGACGACCTTCCACTGCTTCGCGGCCGCCTGCTTCAAGAGTTCGCGCGCGGCGGCGCCGGCCTTGCGGTAGCGCTCCCACGACGACGGCATGCTGCTGGAGCCGCCGGTGAGCTGGAACGCGCCGCCCATCGCGAGATTGCCGTACCACTTGGGATTGCCGGCGCGGCCTTCGACGCGCACGTTGTCCAGCGCCACGTCGAGTTCTTCGGCGACCAGGGTCGCCAGGCCATGATAGGAATTCTGGCCCATGTCGAACTGGCTGGAATACACGGTGACGATGCCGTCGGCGGCGATCGCGATGTAGGCCTCGAACGGCGAACCCGCAGCGGGTTTGCCGCCGGCCGCCACGGGTGCGTCGGCGTCGGAGGCTTCCATCCTGCAGCCGACCATCAGTGCGGAACCGATGAGCGTCGCGCCGAGCAGGAACTGGCGGCGCGAGAGCGTCGGGGTCTGCGCCGCGTCGACGACGTCCAGCGCGGAAAGTTTGCGACCGTTGAACATGTCCGTTCTCCTTACGCGAGTGCGGTGGCCGCGGCTTTGATCGCCGCGCGGATGCGCTGATAGGTGGCGCAGCGGCAGAGGTTGCCGGCCATGGCCGCGTCGATGTCGTCGTCGCTTGGGCTGCGGTTGGTGTCCAGCAGCGCGATCGCCGACATGATCTGCCCGCTCTGGCAGTAGCCGCACTGCGCGACCGCGCCGGCGACCCACGCGTCCTGCACCGCCTTGGCCACCGGCCCGGTCGCGCCGGCGCCTTCGATGGTGGTGATGGGCTGGCCGACCAGCGCGCTGGCCGGGGTGACGCAGCTGCGGATCGGTTGGCCGGCGACGTGCACCGTGCAGGCGCCGCACTGGGCCATGCCGCAGCCGTATTTGGTGCCGGTCAATCCGGCGATGTCGCGCAACACCCACAGCAGCGGCATGTCGTCGGGGGCATCCACCGGCACCGCTTTGCCGTTGATCGTCAGTTCGAAGGCCATGTCGCGCTCCTGGTGCTGGTCTGAAGGGATTGGCGGAGATCGGAGAGGCCGGGCGTCCTCAAGACGTTCCCGTGCATGCAAGGCGGGAAGGGAGAGGGCGCCGGGCCGGGGTCGCCGAGCGGGCGAACCGGGCCACACTATGCCAATTCCGCAGGCCCTTCCAGTGTGCGTGGATGACACGCGGCGTTGCGCGGCCGCCCGCCAATCACAGGCAGGCAGGCGGGCACGAAAAAGGGCGCGACCGGAGTCGCGCCCTTGGGGAACTGCTCAAGCCACCGATGTCACTTGGTGATTTCGAATTCCTTGGTCTGCACCACCGCGCCATCCAGCGAGACTTCGACCTTGTACTTGCCGGGCGGGAAGCCGTCGGGCTTCGCGATCTGGAAGTTGGTGGAGCCGGTGCCGGTCAAGTTGAGGGCCTTGCTTTCGTTCGACACTTCCATGGTTTCCGCGCCGTTGGCGTAGGTCCACTTGGCGCCGATGTTGCCGGCGACGGTGGCGGCCGGGTCGCTGGTGGCGGTGCCGATCGACACGGTGATGGTGTCCTTGGGCTTGAAGGTGGTGCCGGTGGACGTGAGCTTCATGTCCGGGCCGACGGCGTTGCCCAGTTCGACGGTGGTGACCGACGCGGTGGCGGCGACCGGCGCCGCTGCGGGGGCCGGGGCCGGCTCGCTGATGGCGGGCGGCGCGACGGCTTCTTCCTTCTTCTTGCAGCCGACGATGGCGACGCTGCCGATCACGGCGATGAGCAGGGCTTGCGTCAATTTGTTCTGGAGCATGTTGTTATGGAGCATGCGTGTGCGGTTCATTGGATTGGGTTCCTCGATACGGTCTGGATGGATATTCCTGCGCCGTCCATGCGGAGCGACGTGCGCACGTGCGGATTCCGGGGGGCGCGATCAGCCGCCGGTCGGATCGTCGAGATCGCCGTCGCCGTCGACATCGATCGCCGGCAGCTTGATGGTCTGCCCGGGGAAGATCCGGTCCGGATCCTCGATCGTGTCGCGGTTGGCCTCGAAGATCTGGCGCCAGAACTTGGCCTTGCCGTAGAAGCGTTTGGAGATGGCCGACAGCGTGTCGCCCTTCTCGATGGTGTAGGTCTGCGCGCCCGTGCCGCCGCCTTCGCCACCGGTGATCTCTTCGGTGGTGGTGACGGTGGTCTGCACGTTGCTGAAGTCGGGCCGGGCCTGTTCGGTGCTGGTCACCGAACTCTGCACGTTGGAAAAATCGGGTTTCTTATCGGGTGTGGTCATGTCGGACGGCTCCTGCCAGATGGCCGGGCCACATTGACACGGCGAATGTTAAGAAACCATATCGATGGCGTGTTTTTTTCGCGGCCGCGGACTACTGCCGTTCGTCGCGAGCGGCGCCCGGCGGCGATGCGCCGGGCGTGGCCCGCCACGGGTTGATGTCCAGCCCGCCGCGGCGCGTATAGCGCGCTTCCACCGACAGCGTCTGCGGCCGGCAGCGCGCCATCACGTCGACGAAGATCCGCTCCACGCACTGCTCGTGGAACTCGGCGTGATCGCGGAACGACACCAGATAACGCAGCAGCCCGGCGCGGTCGATCCGCGCGCCGCGATAGGCGATGCGCACGCTGGCCCAGTCCGGTTGCCCGGTCACCGGGCAGTTGGATTTGAGCAGATCGGAGCGCAGCGTTTCTTCGACGACGGCATCGCGATCGCCGGCATGCAGCGCGAGATGCGCAGCGTTCGGCGGGCCGTAGTCGTCGATGTCGATATCGAGTGCGTCGATCAGGAGCGTGCCGTCCAAAGCCGCACCGTCCAAAGCCGCGTCGTCGTCGACGGCGAACGGTGGCAATCCGAAATCGACCGCGACCGTCGCGCCCGCGACCCGCGAGAGATCGGCGACAAGCGTGTCGCGCACGCGTTCGGCCGAGTCGAAACGCGCGGCGTTGAGCGAGTTCAGATAGAGCTTGAGCGATTTGGATTCGATCAGCATCGGCGACGCCGCCGGCACCGCCAGCGTCGCGGTCGCGACCACCGGCTTGCCGCGCGCGTCCAGCCAGCTCAGCTCGTAGGCGTGCCAGCGGTCGTGGCCGATGAAGGGCAGCGATGGCGCGCCGGTGTCGATGCCGATCTCGCTGCGGCCCAGCGTGCGCGGAATCGGAAACAGCAGGCCGGCGTCGTAATGCGAGGGGTACGCGACCTCGCGGCCGAGGGGGATGTCGGTGTGGTTCATATGGACATTATCGCGTGACTACGGACCTTGGGTCCGCAACGCTTCGATCTGTTGCGACAGCGCCTGTTCGGCGGAAGGATCGAGCGGGCCGGCATCGGCCGCGATGTCCTGCGCCAATGCGTGGAAGAGCGAGACCCATGCACCGGCACGCGTTTTCGGCATTGGCGACCATGCGGTGGCGCAGGTGCCATCAGCGGTGCGGAAATAATAGGCTGTGCCGTCAAGCTCCAAGGGCGACTCCGCGTGGGCATGTTCGATGTCCAGCGCCAATGTATCGGTGATGCTGCGCGCGAGCGCTGGCGTTATGGCCGTGATGCGCCGGGCCTTTACCGCAAAAGCGTCCTCGGGAGTATCGGGCATCATATTTTCTCCGGGCGAACCGAAAGCGAATAGATGGACATCGTTGCCGACGAATGCCAGCGCCTTGGGTCGGTCGAATGCGGCGGATATCGTCACGATCAGATCCGGCTCCGCAGGCAGTAATCGACGCAATGCCGCATCGATATCCTGGAACGAGAGGGGACTGCACGGCGACAACCCGTCGGCGTAGAAGTCGTGGATGCGGCGCGCTTCACGCTCGCGAAGCGCCTGCACGATCAATGGCGGGCTTCCTGCGAGCAGCGCCACCGACGCGAACAGTCCGACCAGCCACGCAATGGTGCGCCATCGTGGCGGGCCGGAGCCGGTGTTCGGACGCATGCCTAGACTTCAGGGAAGTGGAGGGCCGGCGATGCGGCGTTACTGCACGCCGTGCAGATAATCCAGCGTCACCTGCAGCATCGCGCGCAGGCCGACGTCCAGCGCGGACTCGTCGAGGAAGAATTCCGGCGAATGGTTCGACGGCGCCTTGCCGGCGTCCTGGCCCTTCGGCGTGGCGCCGACGAAGAAGAAGAAGCCGGGCACTTCGCGGGCGTAGAACGAGAAATCCTCGGCGCCCATGTTCAGGCCCATTTCGACGACGTTCTCCTTGCCGGCCGCGCGTTCCAGGCTGGGCAGCAGTCTGGCGGTCAGTGCGGGGTCGTTGACAGTCACCGGATTGCCCTTGGTGTCCGGCACCTGTGCAATTGCGGTCGCGCCGTGCGCGGCGGCGACGTGTTCGGCGACGTTCTGCAGATCCTTGAACACCGCCTGGCGCATGCCTTCGTCGAAGGTGCGGATGGTGCCGATCATTTCCACCTGGTCGGGAATGATGTTGTAGCGGATGCCGCCCTTGATCGCGCCGAAGGTGACGACCACCGGCTGCTTCGCGATGTTCTGGCGGCGGCTGACGATGGTCTGCGCGGTGCCGATGACGTCGGCCGCGGCGACGATCGGATCCACGCCGCCCCACGGCCGCGAACCGTGCGTCTGCCGGCCCTTGATGACGATATTGAAGCGGTCCGACGCGGCCATCGCCGGGCCGGCGCGGTAGCCGATCTGCCCGGCGTTGAGCGTGCTGAACACGTGCAGGCCGAACACCGCCTCGGGTTTGAAGTCGCGGAAGAGGCCCTGTTTCAGCATTTCCTCGGCGCCGCCTTCCTCGCCGTCCGGCGGGCCTTCCTCGGCCGGCTGGAACACGAACAGCACTTCGCCCGGCAGGTCGGCCTTCATCGCCACCATCGCTTCGGCCACGCCCATCAGGGTCGCGGTGTGGGCGTCGTGGCCGCAGGCGTGCATCACGCCCACGGTCTCGCCGCGGAAAGTCGAGGTGACCTTGGACGCGAACGGCAGCGCGTGGCGTTCGGTCACCGGCAACGCGTCCATGTCGGCGCGGATCGCGATGCGCGGGCCGGGCTTGCCGCCCTTGAGCACCGCGACCACGCCGGTGGTGGCGATGCCGGTCTTCACGTCCAGGCCCAGCGCGCGCAGATGATCGGCGACGAGTTTCGCGGTGCGTACCTCGCGGTTGCCGAGTTCCGGGTTCTGGTGGATATCGCGGCGCCAGGCCAGCACTTTCGGGGCCAGCCGTTCGGCCTGGGCGCGCACTTCCGGCCGCGCCATGTCGGCGGCGTGCGCGAGCGGCGCGCCCAACGCGCAGGTGAGGCACGCAGAGGCGAGGGACAGGGCGAGCAGGGTCGTGCGCATGCGGTCGGGTCTCCGGTGAGTTCCGCGATGCTAACGCATGCGGCGCACCGCCCGCCCGTGGGAGCGGCGGAAGCCGCGATGGATGACGGGCTTTCAACAGCCAAAGGCTGGCCAAGACTTTCGGCGCGCCATCGCGGCTTCGCCGCTCCTGCAAAGCCGGGTTCTCCCGCTCGTCGAAACGCACTGCTGTTGTAGGAGCGACGCAAGTCGCGACGGGCTGCGGAAAACGCATCCGTGAGCCGTCGCGACTTGCGTCGCTCCCACAGGGTCGCTGCCGCATGCGGGGTTCACTGGTCCGTTATCGCCGGTCGCCATGACGATATGCGCTTGCTGTCCGATCGTCCTTATCGCCAAGCAACTTGCGGCCATGCCGCGCCGGCCCCCTGTGGGAGCGGCGGAAGCCGCGATGGATGACGGGCTTTCAACAGCCGAAGGCTGGTCAAGACTTCCGGCGCGCCGTCGCGGCTTCCGCCGCTCCTGCAAAGCCGGGTTCTCCCGCTCGTCGAAACGCACTGCTGTTGTAGGAGCGACGCAAGTCGCGACGGCTCACGGATGCGTTTTCCGCAGCCTGTCGCGACTTGCGTCGCTCCCACAGGGTCGCTGCCGCATGCGGGGTTCACTGGTCCGTAATCGCCGGTCGCCATGACGATATGCGTTTGTCCGATCGTCCTTATCGCCAAACAGCGTGCGGCCATGCCGCGCCGGCCCCTGTGGGAGCGGCGGAAGCCGCGATGGATGACGGGCTTTCAACAGCCGAAGACTGGTCAAGACTTTCGGCGCGCCGTCGCGGCTTCGCCGCTCCTACAAAGCCGGGTTCTCCCGCTCGTCGAAACGCACTGCTGTTGTAGGAGCGACGCAAGTCGCGACGGCTGACGGATGCGTTTTCCGCAGCCCGTCGCGACTTGCGTCGCTCCCACAGGAGGGGATGAAGGAAGCGGGTCGCGGCTTCCGCTGCTCCTGCAACGCCTGTGTTCTCGCACTCGTCAAACCGGACGGCGCGTGCGAGGCTTCGCGCTTCGTCCGCTGCAGGCCGCACCCATGTCCGAACCCGCAACCGCCCGTCCGCTCGAAGGCGATGCCGCATTGATCCGCGCGGTCGGCACCTTCGCGCTGACCGCGGCGGTGATCAACGTCATCATCGGCGGCGGGATCTTCCGGATGCCGTCGGCGCTGGCCGACAAGATGGGCAGCGCCGCGCCGCTGGCGCTGCTGGCCGGCGCGCTGGCGATCGTGCCGGTGGCGCTGTGTTTCGCCGCCATCGGCAGCCGCACCCAGGCCACCGGCGGGCCGTACACCTATCTCACCGCGGTGTTCGGGCCGTTCGCCGGATTCCTCGCCGGCGCGCTGATGTGGATCAGCAATATCGCCTCCAGCGCCGGCGTCGCCGCCGCGCTGTCGGTGCAGGTGGCGACGCTGGTGCCGACGTTCGCCGATCCCTACGCCCGCGCCGGTCTGCTGACCCTGGTCTATCTGTCGCTGTTCGCGCTGAATGCTTTCGGCGTGAAGCTGGGCGCGCGCGCGATCGCGGTGCTGGCGACGCTGAAACTCGCGCCGCTGTTCCTGCTCACCACGATCGGTGTGTTCTTCGTCGACTGGAGTCTGGTGAGTTTTTCGTTCGGCGACGTGCCGTCGGTGTCCGCGCTGGGCGCGTCGATGGTGCTGGTGATGTTCGCTTACTCCGGCATGGAAACCGCGCTGGTGCCGTCGGGCGAGCTGCGCGACCCCGCGCGCAACGTGCCGCGGGCCACCATCGCCGCGATCCTGCTGGTGGTGCTGCTGTACCTCGGCCTGCAGATCGTCGGCCAGGGCCTGCTCGGTCCGAAGCTGGCCGAAAGCGGCGTGCCGATCGCCGACACCGCCGCGGCGCTGTGGGGACCGGGACGCACGCTGCTGCTGATCACCGCCTGCATCTCGATGGCCGGCTTCCTGCTGGGCAATCTGCTGGGCACATCGCGGCTGGTGTTCGCGCTGGGCCGCGACGGCTACCTGCCGCGCGCGTTCGGCCGGGTCACCGCCACGCATCGCGTGCCGCTGCTGGCGCTGATGGCGCATGCCGGACTGGCCTGGGTGCTCGCGCTGGGCGGCAGCTTCGACACGCTGGCGCTGATCTCCGGGGGCGCGATCTGCCTGATGTACGGCCTGGTCAGCCTTGCCGCGTGGCGCGCGCAACGCGTGAACCTGCGCGAGCGCGGCGAACCCTTCGTGCTGCCGGGCGGCCCGGTCATTCCGCTGATCGCGTTCGCGGCGATGCTGGCCATCGTCACCACGCTGACCAGCAGGGAATGGATGGCGATCGGGGTCGCGCTGGCGGCGCTGATGCTGATCTATGCGGGGCTGCGCGCGCAGGGTCGCGGGCGCGCCTGACGGCTGGGATCACCGTATATCCACGCGGGATCGGATGATCCGCGCGTTTCGATTCAGAGCAGCATCTGCGGCGAGAACAGGGCCGCTTCCGGCAGCCGCTCCGCGTCGGCGGCGGCCTGCGCCAGCAGGCGATCGGCCTGCATCGGGCCGATCAGGTCCGCGGCCAGCAGATACAGCTGATGGGCGAGATGCTGCAGGTCTTCCGGCGCATGCAGCGGCGGCAGTGCATCGCTCGCGAAGCGCTCGCCCGACCACTGTTTGAACGCGCGGTGCAGCGCCTGCGTGCGGCTGTCGGCGCCGGTGCTTGCGCTGGTGCCCAGATCGTCCACCGCCTCCTGCAGCACGCCCGGATGCCGGTCGGCCTTGGCGAGGATCGCGGCCGCGATCGGCTGCGCGAACGCCTTGAACACGATGCGTTCGACCGAGTCGATGCGTGCGACCGGCTCGGGTGCGACGGGTGCCGCTGCCTGCACCTCTCGCCCCGCAGGCACGAACGGCTGCTCGTCGGTCTGGTTGGCGGCGGGCATCCAGGCGTCGGGCACGCGCGGCAGGCTCTCGTAGGGCTGGGTCAGGCCCTGGAACAGTCGGCGCTGGAACAGCGATTTCTGCTCGGCGTCCAGCCCGGCGACCTTCGCTACCGCCGCGGCGAAACGGGTCACCACGAAGTGGGTCTCCTGGCTGTGTTCGCGCTGCCAGAGCTCGAAGTACACACGCAACTGCTGCGGATCGGAGAAGGTGTTCTGCAGCGCCTGGTAGATCACCCGGCGCCGGTAGTTCAGGCCCATGCTGCCGTTGTCGTTGGCCACCACCGGTCAGCCCTCGCCGCCGAGGTCGCGATGGGTGCGTGCGGCCATGAACTCGCCGTAGCCGATCTCGTAATGTTCGGTGTAGTCGAGGCCGCGCTGTTCGTGCTCGGTGCTGGCGCGCAGGCCCATCGTCGCGTCCAGCGCCTTGTAGACCAGCCAGCCGATGCCGAACGCCCAGGCCGCCGCCACGCCCGCGCCGAGCGCCTGCACCGCGATCCGGCCGGGGTCGAACAGATCGTCGCGCATGAACAGGCCGACGGCGATCGTGCCCCACAGGCCGCAGAAGCCGTGGACCGACACCGCATCGACCACGTCGTCGATCTTCAGCCGCTGCAGCAGCGCCGGGCCGACCACCACGATCATGCCGCCGACCAGGCCGGCCACCACCGCGAAGCCCGGGTCGATGTATTTCGCGCCCGCGGTGACCGACACCAGCCCGCCCAGTGCGCCATTGATCACCGCCGACATCAGCAGCGGGCGGCGATGGAAGGCCAGCGTCAGCATCGCGCCCAGCACGCCGGCGGCGGCGCCCAGGTGGGTGTTGAGGACGATCACGCCCAGATCGTTGAAATCCGGATCGGCGGCGCCGCCGTTGAACCCCAGCCAGCCCACCCACAGCAGGAACGCGCCCAGCGCCGCCAGCGGCAGGTTGTGGCCGGGGATGTCGCGCACCTCGCCGGTGCGCGAGAAGCGGCCGAGCCGCGGGCCCAGCACGACGATGGCGCCCAGCGCGGTGAAGCCGCCGATCATGTGCACCGCCGCGCCGCCGGCGGTGTCGAGGAAGCCCAGCCCGCGCAGCCAGCCCGCGTTTTCGGCGGTGCCGCCCCAGACCCATGCGCCGTACAGCGGATAGATCAGACAGACCACCACCACCGAACCGACCAGATACGGCATGAAGCGTATGCGCTCGGCTACCGCGCCGCTGATGATGGTCGCGGCGGTTGCGGCGAAGAAGGTCTGGTAGAGCACGTTCACCAGCGAGGCGCCGTCGCCGGCCGGGAAGAAATCGCTGATCCCGACCACCCCGTTCCAGTTCAGCCCGAACATCAGCCCGAAGCCCACCGCCCAGTACGCCAGCGAGGCGATGGCGCAGTCGGTGAAGTTCTTCATGATCACGTTGACCGAGTTCTTCGCGCGACAGAACCCGCTTTCCAGCAGCGCGAACCCCGGCTGCATCATCAGCACGAAGCCGGCGCAGGTGGCGATCCAGACCGAATGGACGACCTGTTCGGTCGTTTGTGCCCACGCCACCCCTGGCGTCAATGCCGCAATCGCGAACCCCCACCGATACCAGCGAGCCATGTTCCCCCCAGATTTTTTTTAGCCTCTCCCCAGAGGCCGGACGGGCGAGCCTACACGAATTCCGTGCGCCGGCGTATTGCCCGAAAGCCGCGTGCCCGGGCGGCGGGCGCGGCCGTCAGTGGGTGTTGCGATCGCGGTGCCAGCCGCGATGTTTGATGTCCAGATACAGGCTGTAGGCGGCGGTGAACGACGGAAACAGGTTCTGGATGATGCCGACCGAATCCTGTTTCTGCGAGAAGATGAAATACGACAGCGTCATCGCGCTGCCGACCAGACTCATGTACCAGAACGCGCGCGGGATCACCGGTTTGCCGTGACGCTTGCTGGCGATGAACTGCACCAGCCAGCGGCCGCCGAACATCAGCGCGCCGGTCAGGCCGATCAGTTTCCACGGGCTCATGTGGATGCCGGTCCACTCCAGCCACGGGATCGGCGAATTCATGATGTCGACGGCGACGGGGTCCATGCTTACAGCTCCTCGACCGCGGTGCGCTTGCTGCGCGCGATCAGCCATGCCACGCCGCGCAGGTCGCGCAGGCCGACCAGCGCGCGGTTGAGGTTGTTGTATTTCGACACGCCGCTGGCGCGGTGGCGGTGGTTCACCGGCACGCTGACGGTCTTCCAGCCGGCGCGCTGCATCAGCGCGGGCAGATAGCGGTGCATGTGGTTGAAGTACGGCAGGTCGAGGAAGGCCTCGCGCTCGAACAGCTTGATGCCGCAGCCGGTGTCGGGCGTGGCGTCCTGCAGCATGCGGCTGCGGATCGCGTTCGCGAGTTTCGACGCCCAGCGCTTGCTGCCGGTGTCCTTGCGCTGCACGCGCCAGCCGGCGAACAGTTTCACGTCGGCGGCGGAGGTCTCGCGTTCGGCCAGCAGCTTCGGAATATCGGCCGGATCGTTCTGGCCGTCGCCGTCGAGGGTCGCGATCCACGCACCGCGCGCCTGCTTCACGCCGGTGCGCACCGCGGTGCTCTGCCCGCTCTGGGTGACGTGCTTGATGACGCGCAGCTCGGGCACGTCGGCCTTGAGTTTTTTCAACACATCCAGCGTGTCGTCGCGCGAGCAGTCGTCGACATAGACGATCTCGAACGCCTCGCCTTTCAGCAATGCGTTGCCGCGCAGCGCGGTAGTGATTTCATTGATCAAGGGCGTCACGTTGTCGCGCTCGTTGAACACGGGGACGACGACGGAGAGGTGGGGGTGGGTCATGGGATTGGGTATCCGGATTCACGTTGCGAACGGATCGCGAGAATCCTCACGAGGTCGATCCGTTCGTCGTAGTGGTACAGCGCAAGGTAGCCCCGCATTCCGCGCCCGATCACCAACTCGCGCAGACCATCGCCGCAGGGACGGCCGATGAGGGGGTTGGCGGCGAGAACATCGATGGCGCCGATCAACCCCGCCAGCCGATCCGCGCCATCGGTCGATGCATGTTCGCGCAAGTGGTCGATGATCCGCCGCAGGTCCGCGTCGATCCGTTCCGAGAAAAAGAGCTGGGCCAAGCGTTCAGCCCCGGATGGGCTTGGAGGCCGGCAGCGGCACATCCTCGCCAGCCATCCGTGCGCGCAGGTAACGCTCCATGTCCTCCCACTCGATCCCCATGCCCGACGCCTCCATCTCCGCGAGTCGTTCGCGGGCTTCCTCGTGGAAGGCCTGGCGGCGTTCCAGCGCGTCGGCCTTCTCGGCGATGGCTTCAAGGATCAGACCATGGGTGGAAGTACCTTGCTGTTCGGCGATGCGCGACAGGCGCGTCTTCAGCTCATCGGGAATGCGGATCGTGGTGGTGGGCATGGCGATGGCTTGGCGGCGTGCGGATGCAAAATGTAGCACATGAGTGCTACACGCCAGATCAGGTCCGCGCCTTCAACCGCTCCAGCACGCCTTCCAGGGTGTCCAGATCGGTGTAGTGGATGACCAGCCGGCCCTTGCCGCCGCGGCCGTGCAGCACGTTGACGACGGTGCCCAGCGATTCGGACAGGTCGCGCTCCAGGGCGACGATGTCGGCCTGCGGTTTGGGCTTGGCGCCGTTGGTGGCCTTGGTTTTGGTGCCGCTGGGCACTTGGCCGGCGGCGTACTGCTGCACGCGGTGTTCGACTTCGCGCACCGACCAGCCCAGTTCGGCGGCCTGGCGGGCCAGCGCGATCGCCGCCTGCGGCGCCAGCGACAGCAGGGCGCGGGCGTGGCCCATTTCCAGCGCGCGGGTTTCCACCAGGGTGCGGATGTCGGCCGGCAGTTCCAGCAGGCGCAGCAGGTTGGAGACCGCGGCGCGCGAGCGGCCCACGGCTTCGGCGGCCTGCGCGTGGGTGAGGTCGAATTCGTCGATCAGCCGCTGCAGCGCCTGCGCTTCTTCCAGCGGGTTGAGGTCTTCGCGCTGGATGTTTTCGATCAGCGCCATCGCGACCACGGTGCGGTCGTCGACTTCGCGGATGACGACCGGGATTTCCTTCAGCCCGGCCTGCTGCGACGCGCGCCAGCGGCGTTCGCCGGCGATGATCTCGTAGACCTTGCCGCCCTTGTCCTTGGCGATCTCGCGCACGACGATGGGCTGGATCACCCCCTGCGCCTTGATCGACTCGGCCAGCTCGGTGAGCTTGCCCGGGTCCATCGCGCGGCGCGGCTGGTACTTGCCGGGGGTCAGGGCATCGACCGGCAGCATCCGCAGGGTGTCGGTGGACGTGGCTTCCAGCGCGGGCGCCTCCGCGGCGGCCTTGGGGCCGAGCAGGGCTTCGAGGCCGCGGCCGAGGCCACGCTTTTTGACGGTGCTCATGCGGAGATCCCCGGGGTGTTGTGGTGCGCACCGCCGGCGCCGGCCTGTTGCGTGCGTTCGCGCTGGTGGCGGATCACTTCGCCGGCCAGTCCGAGATAAGCGATGGCCCCGCGCGACCCCTTGTCGTAACCGACGATGCTCTGGCCGTGGCTCGGGGCCTCGGCCAGACGCACGTTGCGCGGGATGATGGTGCGGAAGACCTTGTCGCCGAAGTGCGCGGTGAGGTCCGCCGAGACGGCGTTGGCGAGGTTGTTGCGCACGTCGAACATGGTGCGCAGCACGCCTTCGATTTCCAGATCCGGATTGAGCTTGGCCTTCAGCGCGTCGATGGTCTGCAGCAGCGAGCTGAGGCCTTCCAGCGCGTAGTACTCGCATTGCATGGGCACCAGGATCGAGTCGGCGGCGGTCAGCGCGTTCAGCGTGAGCAGCGACAGCGCCGGCGGGCAGTCGATGAGGATGAAGTCGTAGCGGTCGCGCACGGTTTCGATGGCGCGCTTGAGCCGCTGTTCGCGGCCCGGTTCGTCCATCAGCTCGATCTCGGCCGCGGTCAGGTCGTTGTTGCCCGGCAGCAGGTCGAAACCTTCGGCGGTGCGCACGATCACGTCGACCGCGTGCATTTCCTCCAGCATCACGTCGCAGGTGGAGCCGGCGAGTTCGCGCTTGTCGACGCCGCTGCCCATGGTGGCGTTGCCCTGGGCGTCGAGGTCGACCAGCAGCACGCGCTTGGGCGCCTGCGCCAGCGCGGCGGCGAGATTGACCGCGGTGGTGGTCTTGCCGACCCCGCCTTTCTGGTTGGCGATGGCGATGATGCGGGCCATGGTGGGGTCCGGAAGTCTGGTGTTGGCCGGGCCGAAGCCGGCACGTCCGCGCCGGAGGCGACGCGGGCCGAACCGCAGATTATGCCTGCTGGCGGCGTGGCTTGCCGTCAGCCTTTGGTCGGTTCGCTGCGACCGACCACCACAAGATGCCGTTCTGCGCCCAGTCCGGGCACGCTCAGCGGGTGGATTTCGCGCAGCGCCCAGCCCGCGGGCAGGCCTGCGATCTCGTCGTCCGGGCGGGTGCCCTTCATCGCCAGCAGCACGCCGCCGGGCGCCAGCAGATGTCCGCCCAGGGTCAGGATCTGCGGCAGCGTGGCCAGCGCGCGGGCGGTGATCGCCATGAACGTACCGGTCTGGAGCCCGGCCGGACGATTCAGGGCTTCGATCCGCGATTCGGCCACCTCGGCGTTGGTCAGGCCGAGGTGGCGGATGGCTTCGCGCATGAACCGGGCCTTCTTGCCGGCCGATTCCACCAGGGTGACCCGCAGGCCGGGGACCGCGATCGCCAGCGGGATGCCGGGCAGCCCCGCGCCGGTGCCCAGATCGGCCAGGGTCGGCACCGTGGCCACGAACGGCGCCATCGCCAGCGAATCCAGCAGGTGCTTGGTCACCATCTCTCGCGGGTCGCGGATGGCGGTGAGGTTGTAGGTGGCGTTCCAGCGCAGCAACAGCGCCAGGTAGCGCGCCAGCGGCTCGGCCAGCGCGGGGTCGAGCTGCAGCGCCTGCAGGCCGGCATCGAGGTCCGCGCGGGCGGCGGCGGGGAGGTCGGAGGTGGTCATGCCGGGAATTATGCGGGAGGCTTCGTAGGAGGGGTTTTTGTAGGAGGGGCTTCAGCCCCGAGCCTTTGCCTTGAACGAGAACGGGGTCGGGGTCGAGGTTTAAGAGCTCGGGGCTGAAGCCCCTCCTACAACGACGGCTTTGCACGCCAACGTCGCCAGATACCCTGGCACCGGCGTCCACGCATGCAGACGCCAGTCCGCCGGCGCGCCCAGCGCGGGATCGCAGGCCATCAGCCGCGGCGGCCCGTCGCCGTCCAGTGCGAACTGCAGCTTCTCCAGCCCGAACGACAGCCCGCGGCCGTGGGCCTTCAGCACCGCCTCCTTCGCGCACCACAGCCGGGTGCAGCCGTGCTCCAGCCGCGCCGGGTCGTCGGCCATCGCGGCCAGTTGCGCGGTTTCGGCCGGCGTGAAGAAACGCCGCGCCAGCGCCAGCGCCCTGGGCCGCGGGCGCAGCCATTCGATATCGACGCCGACCCGCGCGCGCTCGGCGCAGACCGCGATCAGCCAGTCGCCGCTGTGGCTCCAATTCAGATCGACCCGATGCGCGCCGGCCTCCAGGAACGGCCGGCCGCGGCTGTCGCGGGCGATGGTCATCGCCGCGGGCGGCAGCGCCCACAGATCGCCCAGCCAGCCGCGGATGCGGTGCTCGGCATCGTCGCCGCGGCGATAGGGCCACCAGGCGCAGGACACCGGGTCGGGCGGCAAGGCGGCGAGCTGCGGAGGAGCGAATTCCAGACTGTTCACGAAGCGCGTCGGTTTGAGGCGGTCGGGCCGCCCAGCGTAAGCTAAGCCAAGGGGCAGGCACGGATCCGGTGTCTGGCGACGTCAGCGGGAGACAAACAACGATATGTCGGCAGCGATCGAAACCACGGGCGCCGGGGCCATCCCCGAAGCGCCATCGCCGCAGTGGGTGGCGCTCGCCGAAGGTCCGGCCGGCCGCAGCTTCGCCTTCGATGGCCACGGTCATATCGCGCTCGATACCTTCCTGGCCGAAGTCCGCGGGGTCGCCGCCGGCCTGCCGCAGGCGGCCTACGCCATCAACCTCTGCGAAGACCGCTACCGCTTCCTGGTGGCGTTCTGCGCCGCCGCCGTGCGCGGGCAGGTCAATCTGCTGCCGCCGTCGCGCACGCCGGCGGTGATCGAGGACGTGCGCCGGCAGTACCCCGACAGTTACTGCATCGCCGACGTGCGGCTGTCGCCCGCGCCGCCGCAGATGCATGCCCTGCCCGAGCGCCTGCCGCGGGAGCACGGCCCGGCGCTGGAGGTCGATGCCGGGGCGCTGGCGATGATCGGCTTCACCTCGGGTAGCACCGGCACGCCCAAACCCAACCCCAAGACCTGGGGCAGCCTGCGCACCAGCACCGCGCAGAACACCGCCGCGCTGCGTCACCTGTGGCCGGAGGCCGAGGTGCTGCCGATCGTCGCCACGGTGCCGCCGCAGCACATGTACGGCATGGAGCTGTCGGTGCTGATGCCGCTGCTGGCCTCGGCCGCCGTGCATGGCGGCCGCCCGTTCTTTCCCGAGGATGTTGCCCGCGCCCTGGGCCATGCGACCGCGCCGGTGCTGCTGGTCACCACGCCGGTGCATCTGCGTGCGCTGGTCGAATCCGGCATCGCGCTGCCGCCGCTGGCCGGCATCGTCACCGCTACCGCGCCGCTGCCGCAGGCGCTGGCCGCCGCCGCCGAGCAGACCTTCGGCTGCGAAGTGCGCGAAATGTTCGGCTCCACCGAAACCTGCGTCATCGCCCACCGCCGCACCGCACGCGACGACTTCTGGCAGTGCTTCCCCGGCGTGCAGCTGCAGCCGCAGCCCGACGGCACGCTGGTGACGGCGCCGCACCTGCCCGCGCCGGTGGCGCTGGCGGATCTGGTCGAACTGCGCGGCGACGGCCGGTTCCAGCTGTGCGGCCGACAGTCGGACCTGCTGGAGATCGCCGGCAAGCGCGCCTCGCTGGGCGACCTGACCCGGCGCCTGCTGGCGGTGCCCGGGGTGATCGACGGCGCGATGCTGCAACTCGACGCCTGCGACGTCACCGGCGTGCGCCGGATCGCCGCGCTCGCGGTCGCGCCCGGACTGGACGCCGCCACGATCCTCGACGCCCTGCGCAACAGCGTCGACCCGATCTTCCTGCCGCGGCGTCTGCGCATCGTCGACGCCCTGCCCCGCAACGAGACCGGCAAGCTGCCGCGCGACGCGCTGCTGCGGTTGCTGGGCTGACCCTGCGCGTGAGCCCGGACACGCTGCGCTATGATCGCGGCCGGCCGTATTTCCAGAGCGAGCAAGGCACATGACAGGCGCAGGCGGCACTCCCGGCGGCATCGGACAATTCTTCATCGGCCTGATGTGCGCAGTGGCCGGCGGCTGGTTGCTGACCAACCAGGTGTCGGTCAGCTCCGGCGGCGGCTGGATGATCTACGGCTACAACGGCTTCGGCCTGTCGCTGATCCCCTTCATCCTCGGCACCGGCCTGATCTTCTTCAACGGCAAGTCGATCGTCGGCTGGCTGCTGCTGGCCGCGGGCCTGGTGATCGTGTTCGTCGGCATCCTCGCCAATCTCAACATCTATTTCCGGCCGACGAGTCTGTTCAACACGTTGCTGATGCTGGCGTTGCTGGCCGGCGGCATCGGTGCGATGGCGGCGGCGCTGCGGACGACGCCGGCGAAGTAGATACACGTGAAGGAGAGACACGGGAGATAGCCTCGCTGAGGTCCGAATCTCCTACCCTCCCGTGCGGACATCACTGACACGTCATCCCGGCGAAGGCCGGGATCCAGCGTCTGGGTTTCGTCCTACGCTGTCCGCATGAAGCAGCCCTGCGTTTATCTTCTCGCCAGCCAGTATCAAGGCACGTTGTATGTCGGCGTTACTTCAGATCTGCTGCAGCGCACATGGCAGCACAGGAACGATTTCGTCGAAGGATTCACGAAACGCCATGGCGTGCACGATCTTGTCTGGTACGAACTGCACGGCACGATGCATGAAGCGATCGCGCGCGAGAAGGCGATCAAGGAATGGAAGCGCGCATGGAAGATCCGACTGATCGAAGAAGGCAACAGGGAATGGAAAGACCTGTATCTGTCCATCGTTTGAGCGACAAGTGCAGGAAAGCTGGGTCCCGGCCTTCGCCGGGACGACGGATACGGAGGGGCCGCATCATCGGCCAGACGCTCAGCCCGTCAACTGCACCCACGCCGGCGCATGATCGCTCGGCCGTTCCCACGTCCGCGGTTCGCGGTCGATGTCCGCCGCGCTGGCCTTGTCGCGCAGCGCATCCGACACCAGCGTCAGGTCGATGCGCAGGCCGAGGTTGCGGCGGAAGCCGGCCTGGCGGTAGTCCCACCAGCTGAAGAAGCCGCCTTCGCTGTGGTGCAGGCGGTATGCGTCGTGCAGGCCGAGATCGAGCAGTCGTTTCAATGCGGCGCGCTCGGCGGTGGAGGTCAGGATGCTGTCGTCGTTCCACACCGCCGGGTCGTGCACGTCGCGGTCGTCGGGCGCGATGTTGAAGTCGCCCATCACCACCAGTTGCGGGTGCCGCTGCATTTCATCCGCGAGCCACGCATGCACGGCGTCGAGCCAGCGCAGTTTGTAGGCGTATTTCTCGGTGCCCACATCCTGGCCGTTCACGACATACAGATTGACGATGCGGATACCGCCGACGGTCGCGGCGATCGCGCGACGCTGCGCGTCGTCGAAATCCGGAATGCCGATCTGCACGTCTTCCAGCGCATGCCCGCGCGCGAGCAGGGCCACGCCGTTGTAGGTCTTCTGCCCGGCGAACACGCTGCGATAGCCCAGTCCGGCCAGCACCGTGTCGGGGAAGCGGTTGTCTTCGAGTTTGGTTTCCTGCAGCCCCACCACATCGGGTGCGGCGTCCTGCAGCCACTGCTCCAGATGCGGCAGCCGCACGTTGAGGGAATTGACGTTCCAGGAGGCGATTTTCATTCCGGAAGTGTAACGAGAAACGTATCGGGAATCGTTGCGCGGCATCCCCCATCGGTCATGCCCGTTTCGCGGAAATGTTTGATCGGAATCAAGCCGGGCGGCCGGCGAACGAAGACATTGGCGACTCCCCCACGTCCCGGGTCACGCCGCCATGTCTTCCGCCGCAAACATCAAGTACGCATGGCCCGTCCGTGCGATCCACTGGCTCGGCGCAGGTCTGATCCTGCTGGCCTATCTCACCAGCGAGCTCGGCGAGGACATGGAGGAAGGCGCATCCGCGGGCGTGGACTGGCACGTCTTCGCCGGGCTGGCGCTGTTGCTGCTGTTCGTGCCGCGGCTGCTGGCGAAGTTCGCCGCGTCGCCGCTGCCGATCGCACCACCGCCGCCGCGCTGGAGCCTGCTGCCGGGCAGGCTGGTGACGCTCGCGCTGCTGCTGTTCGTGGTGGTGCAGCCGGTGTTGGGCATTCTTACGGTCTGGTCCGAAGGCCATGCGCTGCCGATCCCGCTCACCCCCTGGTCGCTGCCGCCGTTGATCGTGCTGGGCGAAGGCGCCGAAGACATGCTGGAAGAGGCGCACGAAATATTGGGCACCATTTTTTACGCGGTGATCGCGATGCACGCGATCGCCGCGCTGTGGCATCACTTCATCCGTCGCGACACGACGCTGCGGCGGATGCTGTAGCCGTCGCGGTCGTCGTCCCAGGCGTCAGGCGTAGCCGATGCTCACCGCCACCGCCACCGCGGCGGCGGCCAGGCCGACCAGCAGCAATTCGAATCGCCATATCGCGCGCAGCCAGTGTTGCCAGCTCACCCCGGCCACGCCCAGCGCGCCCATCAGCACCGCGGACGTGGGAATGATCAGGTTGGTCACGCCGTCGCCCAGTTGGAACGCCAGCACCGCGACCTGACGGGTGACGCCGACGATGTCGCCCAGCCCGGACATCAGCGGCATCGTGATCGAGGCCTGCGCCGAGCCGGAGGTGACGAAGAAATTGAAGATCGCCTGGAACAGCAGCATGCCCTGCGCCGCGAGCATCGGCGGCCAGCCTTCCAGCGCGTGGCCCATCGTGTACAGCAGCGTATTGAGCACCGAGGCCTTGTGCGGATCGGTGCCGCCCAGCAGCCACAGCATGCCCTTGGCCGCGGCGATCACCAGCGCCACCGGCACCATCTGCGCCACACCGGTGGTGAACAGTTCGGCCAGTCTGTTTGCACTGGGGCGTGCGCTGGATTGCGTCGCGTCGCCGTCGTCGCCACGCCGGCCGAAACGCATCACCACCGCGCAGAACAGGCCCAGCGCGAAGAACTGCGCCGCCAGTTCCGGCAGGTAATAGCCGCGCGAAGTGATGCCCCACACGATCCAGACCACCGTGGCGACGATCGCCAGCAGCACGATCCGGTCGCTGCCGCGCAGCGGCGATGCCTGCAGCATCGTCGCCACATCGCCGCTGCCGGCGATGCGATGGCGCAATGCGTAGCGCAGCGTGAACACCAGCGCCGCCAGCGTGAACACCGCCCACACCGCGATGCGCAGCGGCGCGCCGGACAGCGCCGGCACCTCGGCCACGCTCTGCGCGACCAGCACGCTGAAAGGATTCATCCATGACGTGGCAAAGCCTATTTGGCTGGCCATGTAGGTCGCCATCACCGCGCTTTCGCGCGGCAGTCCCAGCCGGTCGATCAGCGGCAGCAGCAATACCAGGAACGCGATGGTTTCCTCGCCCATGCCGAACACCGCGCCGCCCAGCGAGAACGCCACCGTCAGACTGCCGAGCAGCCATGCCGGATGGCCGCCGCTCAGCGCGACCAGCCGCAGCAGGCCGCGTTCGACCGCGCCGGTCTCGTTCACCAGCGCGAACGAGCCGCCGATGATGAAGATCAGCGCGATCAGGCCGACCGCGGCGCCGTTGCGGTCGCCGCTGGTGAAGCCTTCGAACAGGAAATTGAGGAAACCACGGCCGTCGGCGGTGCCGAACACGGTCGACACCGCGGCATCCGGATCGATGCGGAAACGGTCCAGCGCCACCGGCGCGCCGGGCTCGAACAGCCCGGCCGGCACGAACGGCACCACCAGCGTGGCGAGCAACGCGATGCCCAGCAGCACCAGCAGGGTATTGAGGCCGCGCTCCGGCGCGGCCTGGGATGGGACATTCGACATCGATCACCTCGGTACAGCGAACAACACGACGGACAACACGACAGATACGCGTTCACCCGCTCCGCCACAACAGCGGCTCGAAACCTTCTGTCATCCCGAACACCCGCGCAGCGGGTGGAGGGATCTGCTGTTTCGATGTTGCCAGCCACAAGCAGATCCCTCCACGGGCTTCGCCCGCGTTCGGGATGACAAAAGATTTCCACCTGTGCCTGCGCGGCACGACACATGTCGTGCCGCGCCGCGATCAATAGCGATAGGTATAGCGAAAAGTCACGAACCGGCCCAGCGTATTGTGGTTGTACAGATCCACGTTGCTGGTCGAACCCAGCGACAGCGGCGGGTCGCGGTCGCCGAGGTTCCTGATGTTCAGGCCGATCGACTGGCGGTCGTCGAGGTCCCAGTCCACGTTGAAATTGAGCGTGGTCCACGACGCCACCTTGCGGCCGGCCGGCACTTCGGCGCGCTGGTCGTCGTCGTAATAACCGTCGATGTAATTCGCCCACAGCCGCGCGCTCCAGTCGCCGCGCGACCACGACACGCCGGTGTTGACCAGCCATTCCGGATAGCGGAATTCGCCGGTCTTCTCGAGCAGACGCTGGCCGCCGCCGCTGCAATTGCCGGCGCCGCGACGCGTGTCGCTGCCGTTCGGGTCGCAGGATTCGCTGCGTTCGAACGAATGCGTCCAGGTCGCATCGACGTAGGTCTTGAATCGGCCGAGCGGGGTTTCGTCGAAACGATAGTCGAAGCCCAGATCGATGCCGTCGGTTTTCTGCCGGCCGATATTGATCAGCTGCAGCTGTACGTCGTCGACCGGATCGCCGATGCCGCCGCCGCGGGTGGCGATGCCGATGACGCCGGGCGCCAGATAGCCCGGATCGCCCACGTCGGCCCGCGAGTCGTAGATCAGGCCCGGGTCGGTCAATGCGCGGCGGAAGAGTTCCAGGTCGTCGATGTCGACCAGATCTTCCTGATCGAAATTCCAGTAGTCCAGGGTCAGCGTCGCGCGGTCGCCGAACTCGAACACGCTGCCGAAATACCAGGCCGTCGACGTTTCCGGGTCGAGATCGGGATTGCCGTAGATTTCCGACAGATAGCTGTCGTCGCCGGAGAAGCCGCCGCAGTAGCTGTCGAAGAATTCGCTGCCCGCGGCGCACGGCAGCGCGCCGGAGCTGAGCGTCGTGCCTGCGCCCACCTGGGCCAGCGACGGCGCGCGGAACGAGGTATTCCAGCCGCCGCGCAGCAGGAACATGTCGCTTGGGCGCCAGCGGAAGCCGACCGACGGATTGAAGTCGCCGCCGAAGTCGTCGTAATGGTCGTAGCGGCCGGCGACGCGCACGTCCAGCGTGCTGGTGACCGGCAGGTTGGTTTCGGCGAACAGCGCCCACTGCGTGCGCTCGGCTTCGACCGCGGTGGAACCGAAGCCGTAGACCGGCACGTTGCCCTGGCTGTCGGCGGTGGCCAGGAAGGACGGATCGTCGACGATCTCCTCGCGCCGCAGCTCGGCGCCGAACGCCCACGGCACGGCGCGTCCGCCGATGCTGCCCCAGTCGCCGTTGAGCCTGGCGTCCCACGCGTACAGCTTCGAAAGGCCCTCGCGCGGCACGGTTTCGCGGACCAGATCCAGCACCTGCTGGCTGTTGCCGGCCTGGCCGTTGAACGGGTCGTACCACAGCCCGCCTGCGCCGGGCGAACAGGTGATGCTGCCGTCGGCGCAGAGTTCGCCGAACAGGCCGGCCTCGACCCGGGCGACGTTGTAGATGCCGGCGACCGCGTTCTGTTCCGATTCGCTGCGCGAGACGGTCAGCGCGCTTTCCCAATCCCAGCCGCCGATGCTGCCGCGCAGACCGTTGAGCCAGCGCACGTTGTCGGTGGTGACTTCGATCGTGCGCGCATCGGGAAACCGGCCGAAGGCGACCAGCGCGCTGGTATCGAAACCCAGCGACAGGAAACGCTGGCGCAGTTCCGCGGGCATGCCGGGATGGTCGAAGGATACGGCCGCATCCCACGGCGCCGGCGCCGCGTCGGCGCGCGCCTTGTTGTGCTGCAGCGCCAGCTCGGTGAAATATTCCACGTTGTCGTTGAGCTTGACGTTCAAGGTGCCGTACGCGCCGAACTGGCGGCTTTCCGGATCGGTCGCGGTGAACGCGTTGCGGTTGACTTCGCAGTATTCGCCGAGCCGGCCGACGGCGAACCGGTCGTCGGGACATCCGGCTTCGACGATATCGTCCTGCAGGAAATCGAAGTCGTTGAAGCTCGGGAAAAGACCCTGCTGCGACGGCCGCGGTTCGACCGCGGAAATGCGCCGGTCGCGGTCGTACAGCGCGTTGCGCTGGTAAGCGTCGAACACGAACAGGCCGTCGACGCGGTCGCCCTGGAAACCGTACACCAGGTTGACGTTGGTCCTCCCTTCGTCGGTGCCGCGGGTCGAATCGCCATAGCTGAGGCCCAGGCGCAGGCCGTCGAAATCCTTGCGCAGGATCACGTTGACCACGCCGGCCACCGCATCGGCGCCGTAGATGGCCGATGCGCCGGTGGTCAGCACTTCGATGCGGTCCACGGCGGCCAGCGGAATGGCGTTGATGTCGACGAAGTTCTCGGACCCGTTGGCGAACGACGACACCGCGATGCGGCGGCCGTTGACCAGGGTGAGCGTGGACGACGTGCCCAGGCCGCGCAGTGAGGCCGCGGCGCTGCCGGCCGGCGAATCGGCCTGCAGCGCGCCCGAGTTGGAGGTGCTGAAGTTGCCGGTGCCGCCGCCGGTTTCCGACACCTGCTTGAGCGCGTCGCCGACGGTGCTGGCGCCGATCTGCTTGAGGTCGGCGCTATCGAGCACGATCACCGGCTGCGCTTCCTGCAGGTCGATGCCGCGCAGGTTGGAACCGGTGATGACGATGGTGTCGAGGTCGTTCTGCTGGGTGGCCGGCGCATCCTGCGGCGCGGCGGGCGTTGTCGTGTCCTGGGCGGCGACGGGTGCGGACAGCAACAGCGAAATGGCGATCGCCAGCGGCGTGGCGAGCGGTGGAGCGGATGGCAGGATGCGGGTCATGACTTCCTCGTGCATGCGAACGGACGACGCGGCCGCGCGACGGGCGCGCAGCGGTGGTCTGCGGTCGTATTGGGGTCGGAACGGGTGGAAAGGCGGCAGCGCGACGCTGCGGTCGACGGGCCGCGACGGGCCCGGACACTCATGCGGACAGGCTTATTCGTCCCACCATTCGCTGAGATAGAAAGTCCGGCAGATGTGCCGGATATGCGTGCGGGGTTTCGGCATGCGGAGGCCAAATGGGACCGGCGATGTGATACCCCGCCGATGGGAAGCCGTCAAGTGTGGATCCACGGACGGCTGCACATCGGCGAGGCAATGCAAGTCAGTAGGGATTGGCCGGCGAGAACGGCGCGCCGGCGTTGCGGCCGTCCACGCTCAGCACGATGCTGGTGCCGTTGTGCGTGTAGGCGACGAAATCGAAGAACTGCCCGGCCGTCAATTTCGTGCGCTGCAGGTTGCGGTAGATCAGCGGTTGGCCGGACACCACCTGGGTGCGCTGGGTGTCGGTGCGCTCTTCGACCACGTACGCCGCGCCGCTGCCGTCGACGACGCCGCGACCGGTGCGGTCCATGAAGATCGCGGTGTTCTCGCTGACGCCGATGCCGAGGATCCGCGCGGTGTTGTTGTCCTGGCGCAGCCGGGCCATGAAGGCGAACAGCCGGCCCATGCGGTCGCGCTGCGAGAAATGGGTGTCGGTGACGATGTCGTTCATCAGCGGGAAATTCAGGAAATCGCCGGTGAACAGCATGCTGCCGCGATACGGGTTGGCGATGGCTTCCGCGCCGGTCGCCGCAACGACACCATCGGGGTCGTAGACGAATTCGCCTTCCACCGCGAGCCCCGCGGACGTGCCGCCGATCACCGCACCGCGCGCGTAGGCGGCATGGATCGCATCCTCGGTGCGCGTGCCTTTCCAGGCGTTGACGTAGGTGGACTGGTCGCCGCCGGCGATGAAGATCAGCTCCGCATTGCGCAGCACCCAGTCGGCATAGTCGCTGTTGGCCTTGTCGACGGTATCCAGCAGCAGGGTTTCGACCGAGTCGGGCTTGGTCGCGCCGCTGACGAGGGTGTAGAGGTAATCGTTGTAGCCGTCGCTGCCGCTGGTGCGGATGATCACCACATCGCCGCCGTTGGCGACCGGGAAGGCGCGCTGGCTGAAGCTGGCGTCCACGTCGCTGCCGCCGCCCATCAGGATCAGCGCCGGCCCGTTGACCGGATTTTTCCCCGAATCCGCGGCGTTGCCGACGATCCAGCTCTGCAGATTGCCCGGTTTGGTGGGGCGCGTGCCGCCGGTGCCGCCACCGCCGCCGCCGCCGCCGCCGCCGCCACCGCCGCCGCCGGACGGCGTCAGCGTCACGTCCAGGTCGTACCAGCCGCTGCCGCGATACGAGGTGACTTTCAGCTTGTAGCGGCCGGTGGTGGTGGCGGCGTAGCTGCCGTTCTCGGGTATCGCGCTGCTCTTGCCGCTGGCCACCGGACCGCCGGTGGTCTTGTACAGCGCCCAGTCGAAGTCGTCGCCGGTGGCGTGATTGAGGCGGATGCCGACGGTGCTGGCGGCATTGAGGTCGAAATAGAACCAGTCGATATCGGACGAGGTGGACAGGCTGCCGGTCACGCGCGTGCCGGAGGCCACCGGGCCATCCGCGGCGCTTTCGTTGTTGTTGTTCTCGCTTTCGCTGGCGATCTGCGCGAAGGCGGGCATGGCGAACAGCGCGGCGCAGAAACACAGCGCGACGAACACGGGACGCGCAGCGATGCGCGGAATAAGAACGTGCGGGATACGAACGGACATGGGAACCTCCATTGCGATGGCTGCGTGCGCGCGGCGGCGCACGGCTCGGGATGCGGTTGCGGACCGGCGACCTTGCGCCGGCCGGCCCATTGCGGGCCGACGCCTTCAGCAGCGCAGGGCTACTCGTCCCACCATTCGCTGAGATAGAAAGTCCGGCCGATGTGCCGGATATGCGTGCGGGGTTTCGGCATGACGCACTCGCGGAAACGTAGGCTGTGAATACGCCGCCGTGCGCCGGGCGTCAAGCCGCGCCGGGCGGCGGCGCTTCGACGCCGCGAACGCTTGCGATGCGTCCATGACCGGCGCCACGCTTTCGACGCGCAGGTTGCTGCGCCGCATCATCGTCGTGCGCCGACGCCCGATGGGCGTGTGTCGTCGACGAGTCGCATCCCGCATCACACGTCCTGGATCGTGCCGTGCGTCTGCCTGACCGCCGGCTGCGACGCGTTCCCGCTGCCCGCCCACGCGCTCAGGCCGCCGAGCACGCTGCCGGTGGCCCACAGCGCACCCGAGGTGAAGCTCAGGGCGGTGGCGGCATAGGACGGCGCGACCGCCTGATTGACGTGCTCATCCGTCTCGGTCAACGCGGTGGCGGCGATGCCCGCGATCCCGGCGCCCGCATTGAAGGCGCCGCTGGCGAACTGCAGGCCTCCGGACAGTTTTTTCCAGCCGCTGGCATTCGCTTCCCGCGCCGTCCGCCAGCCCTGGTACATCGCGCCCGCGCCTGCGGCGATCCACGATGCATTGCTGGCGTACGACATGGCGCTGGTCGCGGTGTGCGCGGCCTGGCTGTCGCCCATGGCGCTCGCCCCGGTCGCCAGCATGCTGAAACCGCCGGCGGCGATGTTCAGGCTGTCCGTCGCCACCTGGCGCACGGTGCTGGCGCCGTAATTCGCCATCAGGCTCAATGCGCCCGATGCGGCCCACAGTCCCCCGGACAGCGCGCCGCGCACATACGGATGATGGGTGGTCGAATTCGCGACATCGGCGATGCTCAATGCAGCGCCGCCCATGTCCGACAGCGGCGACGCCACCTTGCTGACGGTCTGCATGGCCGACAGCGCCCTGCTGCCCGTCGACGGCGTCTGCACCTGGGTGGGCGCCAGCAGCGGCCGCGACGGATCGGTGCTGGCCTGCGTCGTGCCGCGCGGCGGCTGCATCGGCATCGGGCTCAGCGGCGGCGGCGACGTCGATCGCGGCGGCGTGCGCGGCATCTCCGGGAAACTCGCGGACCGGCTGCGCGGCGGCGAATCGACATGCGCAGGTTCGATGGTGATCGCATGGTCCTGGCGTCCGTTGCTCATCGGCGAGGTCTCCGGCCGCGTGGCTCCAAGGATTCGCGTTTGTCGCAGCCGATGGAGTCGGCCACGGGCCGCTCGTGGCCGCCGTCCCGCCGACGGGGCCGCGGCCGCGGTCGGCTGCGCGCGCATCGGACGACGGCGGTCATTTGGCCCGCTTGGTGATGTCGATGATCGGTCTGTCGCTGGGAACGGCCGCGTTGATCGCATTCGCTTTGCGGATCAAGGGAACCGATTCGATATCGGTTCCCTTGTTGGCGGAATGTTCGACGCGTTGGTTTCCGACGATTTCCTTGAACGCGTTGAATTCGGCGGTCGCGCCCGGGCCGGTGTTCTGGTGGCCCAGACCGCCTGTCTTCAACTCGGGATGGAAAAAGAGATTGCGGACATCGTTCGGCGTCTGCGGGTGCGACAACACAAAGCCATCGATGCCCGGATAGACGGTGCCGAACGCGTCGCTCGCCCGGCCTATCGCACGGAATTCGACGCCCGTTCCGTACGAGTCGGAATTCAGTCCATCCGGCGACGGTTGGCCTTTCACGCCGGCGAGGAAATGCTGCTTCTGGACTTCTTCTCCGCGCCTACCGATCTGTTCGGCGAACGTCGCAAGTTGTTTGGTCTTTGCGTCCTTTTTGAAAGCGTAGAGCCGCACATGCGGCTCCCAGCGTTTTGTCGCCGGCGCATCGGTTGGCTGCGATCCGTCGTGCGGCTCTTGTGCGTCTGCGGATTGCTCGACGATTTCCGTGAAATCGACGCGGAAGCTGATGTTCACGCCGTGATACGGAGCCGTACCGATATTGCCGGTCCTGATCGTATTGCCGCTGCGGGATTTCTTTTTCGCCTCCTTCAACGCGCCCGCACCTGCGATTTCCCTGTCCTTGTGAGCATGGATCGCCTTGAGGAAACGGTCGCCGTCGTCCGAGATGTAACCGTCTTCGTAGTCGGCGCTCGACAGAGGGCTTGGTCTGACGAGGTTGTCGTTCGACGTCGGGCTCCACGGCTTGTTGAGGTTCTTGAAATCCTCGTGAAGCCCTGCCGAATAGTGATAGCCCTTGTGACCGGAAGCAGTTGCGGAAGCCTCCTTGTCCAGAGTCGATATCAGTTTGTAGAAAGCGGCGGTATCCGGTGCCCTGGGCGGCGGCTGCACCGGTTCGATCTCGTCGACGGTCGGCTTCGGGATCTTTCTCGGCGTGTTGTTCGCGCTCTGGCCGTCGACGGACGCGACGCGCTTTCGTTTCTTCTCGTTCCGGTCGCTCATCGTTTCACCCGTGTCCTGGCCTGAATGAGCGTGCCATCCGGCCCGCCCGCCGCGGATCGCACGCAATGTGTTCCCCGCCACCTGTCGTGCGGAGAGGCGGCGTGCGCACCGGTCCTGCATCGGGGTTCCAAGCAAGCCTCGCGCCAACCGTGGAAGACGCCGCGGACGACGGATCCGCGCCCCGGCAGCGACGACGGTTTCGCCGCATGCGGGATGAAAACGCCCCGCGGATCAGCGGTTTGCGGAATGTCGACCACGCGCACGCGTGTGCGCCCGGCCGCAATCGCGCGGCCGGGTCAGGAACGGGGGTGGGTGATTTTCCACCCGGGCGCGGGTCGGAGTGGGTGCTTTACGCGGCATCGCGCGGTGTCGCGATGCCGCTGCCCGGCTCGGGTCGAACGGCGTCAGCCGGTCAGGAAGCGGATCAAGCGGTCGATCCTGCCGCGATACGGCGGCTTGATGAAATCGGTCGCGGTGAAGCGCGCCTGCCACAGCACCGGCATCGCCTTGGTGAAGGCGTCGAAGCCGGCGCGGCCGTGGTACTGGCCCATGCCGCTGGGGCCGATGCCGCCGAACGGCAGATTGCTGGCGGCGAAGTGCAGCAGCGTGTCGTTGACGGTGACGCCGCCGGCGATCAGCCGCGACAGGATGGTTTCGATCACGCCGCGATCGTGGCTGAAGGGATACAGCGCCAGCGGCCGGTCGCGGGTTTCGACATAGGCCAGTGCGTCTTCCAGTTTGGCGTAGCCGTGGATGGGCAGGATCGGCCCGAAGATTTCGTCCTGCATCACCTTGCTGTCGTCGCCGGGTTCGATGATCAGCGTCGGCGGGATGAGCCGTTCGGTTTCGGCGCGGCCGGCATCCACGCTGGCCAGTTCGATCACCGTCAGCCCGCGCGCGCGGGCATCGTCGATGTAGCCGCGCAGGCGGCGGTACTGGCCGTCGTTGACCACGCGGGTGTAGTCGGTCGCCTCGCGCATGTCCGCGCCGTAGCGCGCATGCACCTGCGCGCGCAGCGCATCCACCAGCGCGTCGCGGCGCGCGGCGTCGATCAGGATGTAGTCCGGCGCGATGCAGGTCTGGCCGCCGTTGAACCATTTGCCGCTGGCCAGCCGCGCCGCGGCCTGTTCGACCGGGAAATCCGCGGCGACGATGGCGGGCGATTTGCCGCCGAGTTCCAGCGTGAGCGGGGTGAGATTCGGCGCGGCCGCGGCCATCACCTTGCGTCCCACCGCGGTGGAACCGGTGAAGACCAGATGATCGAACGGCAGCCCGGAGAACGCCGCGCCCAGTTCGGCGCCGCCCAGCGCCACCGCGACGCGATCGGCCGGAAACACGTCGGCCAACAGCCTCTGCAGCCATGCGCTGGTCTGCGGCGTGTGCTCCGACGGCTTCAGGAACACGTGATTGCCGGCCGCGATGGCGGTGACCAGCGGCACCAGCGCCAGATTCACCGGGTAATTCCACGGCGCCATCACCCCGACCACGCCGACCGCCTCATGGCGGATCTGCGCGCTCGCCGGCCACAGCTGGAAGCCGACGCTCGCGCGGGTCGGCCGCATCCAGCCGCGCAGGTGCCGGCGCAGATGGTCGATCTCGGCGATCACGGTCATGCCGTCGGCCAGCAGGGTCTCGTGTTCTGAACGATGGCCGAAATCGGCGCGCACCGCCGCCGCCATCTCGCCCATCCGCGCCTTGAACGCGGTCTTCAGACGCTTGAGGTCGCTCATGCGCTGCGCGTAGTCCGGCTTCTTCGTCCGCCACGCCGCTTTGAGCCGATCCAGCGTCGGCGCCAGTTCGGCGGTTTCGTCGGCGGGCGGGGCGCGCTGCGCATCCGGCGTCGGTGCGTTGTGGTCGTTGTCGCCGCTGTTGGCGGCGGTGATCGCGGCATTCGCGGCGATGATGGCGGCATTGGCCGCGATGACGGTCGTGTTCATGGCCCGAGTTTAGAACGTGTCGCCGCGACGTGCCTGGCGGGCCGCGTGTTTAAATGCGGCCATGACCGATGCCCATACCCTGATACGCCCCTATCTCCACCACCTGCCCGCGCTGGGCGAACGGGTCTATATCGACCCCGCTGCGGTCGTCATCGGCGATGTCGTCCTCGGCGACGACGTGTCGATCTGGCCGGCCACGGTGATCCGCGGCGACGTGAATTTCATCCGCATCGGCGCGCGGACGAATCTCCAGGACGGCAGCGTCGTGCACGTGAGCCACGATGGCCCGCACGCCAAGCTGGGCGGCTTCGCCACCCGCATCGGCGAGGACGTGACCATCGGCCACAAGGCGATCATCCACGCCTGCACCATCGAGGACGCGGCGCTGATCGGCATGGGCGCGATCGTGCTGGACGGCGCGGTGGTCAAGAAGCACGGCTTCGTCGGCGCCGGCGCGCTGATCGCGCCCGGCAAGGTGGTGGGCGAAGGCGAAATGTGGCTGGGCAACCCGGGCAGGTTCGCGCGCCGGCTCAGCGATGCCGAGATGGAAGCGCTGTACTACTCGGCGCAGCATTACGTGCGCTTGAAGGACCAGTATCTCGCCGGCGAGACCGGGAGCTGACATGGGCGACTGGCGGCGCTGGCGCGAGACGGTTGCGGAACGGACGCAGCTGCGCGAATGGCGCCGCGACGGCGCGCTGGACGCGGCCGCCGCCATCGCCGCACGCGAAGCGTTGGGGCCGGCGCCGGATACCGCGCTGTGGCGCTGGTTCCTGGATCGTTTCGCGCTGTGGCTGGGGATCGCGCTGTGCGCGGCCGGGGCGATCTGTTTCATCGCCGCGAACTGGGAACACCTCGGCAAGTTCACCCGCCTGTACGGGATGCAGGCGCTGGTGATCGCGGCCGTCGCGGCGGCCGCGCGGCTGGGCCTCGCCCGGCTCGGCATACAGGCCGCGCTGTGGCTGGCGATGGTGCTGCTGGGCGGGCTGCTGGCGCTGATCGGCCAGACCTACCAGACCGGCGCCGACACCTGGGAATTGTTCACGCTGTGGGCGGCGCTGGCGCTGCCCTGGGCGTTCGCCGGACGGCATGCGGCGATCTGGCTGCTGTGGATCGCGGTGGCGAATATCGCGCTGGGGTTGTGGGCCGACACCATGGGCGGCCCGTGGCTGGACGATGAAAACAGCCTGATGCTGATTGGCCTGTTCGATTTCGCGCTGTTCCTCGGCTGGCGGTTCGCGGCCGGGCGATGGCCGGAGTTCGGCGGCGATGGCGGGCCGCGCCTGCTCGTCGCCGCGGCGTTGTTCTGCCTGAGTCTTGCGGCGATCGATGCCGCGATCGGCCAACACTCGCCACGCTTCGGATATGCCCTCTGCGCTTGGCTCGTGTCGGTGGCGGCGCTGATCGCCTTCGAACTGCGCCGCAGTCGCGTTCCCGACCGCGCCGTGCTGGCGATGACCGTGATCTCGATGATCGGCGTCAGCACGGTCTGGCTGTTCCAGCTGATGAGCCGGTATGTCTTCGAGCGCCACGACGAACCCGCCGCGCTATGGCTGCTGCTGGCCGTCGCGGTGCTGGGCGAGGCGACCGCGGGCGCGTGGTGGCTGCGGCGGATGGATCGCCGGGAGGCGGACGCATGAATCTTCCCGCATCTCCCGCCGCCGAATCGCTCTGGTCGCGGCTGCGCGCCGCGGGCGCCGTCTCCGGAGACGTCCCCTCGCATCGCGACGGTCTGCCCTGGTATCTCGCCGGACTGATCGGCGTGTCGGCGTGGATCGCCGCGGCACTGCTGTTCGGCTTTTTCGCTGCGCTGTTCGACGAACTGTGGAAAACCCCGGGCATCGCCGTCACCGCCGGCGCGCTGTGCATCGCGGCGGCGCTGGGGCTGCTGCGGACTGTGCCCGGCCGCGAGTTCAAGCGTGAGTTCATCGGCGAGTTCATCGAACAGAGCGCCATCGCCCTGAGCCTGGTCGGCCAGTTGCTGGTCGGCGTCGGATTCAACGAATGGTTCGGTAATACCGCCGGCTGGGCCGGCAGCGCCGCGATCGCGCTGGCGCTGTACGGCTTCGGCGCACAGACCATGCACCGGTTCCTGTGCGGTGCGATCTTCACCGTCGCGGTGGTGGCGATCTGCAACGAACTCGATACCGTCGGCTATGGCATATCGCCGGTGGCGCTGCCGGTGTTGGCGTGGCTGGCGTTCGCCGCCTGGTGGCGGACGGACCATGAAGACCTTCGCACCTTGCCACTGTCGCCGCTGGCGTGGGCGCTGAGTCTGGTCGCGCTGTTGATGGCGTTCTTCGGCGACCTCGACCTGTGGCCCACGGCGCAGGACGCGACGAGCTGGCGGATCTGGGGCCCGCAGATCGCCGTCGCGTTGCTGTTGCCGCTGACCGTGTGGCGGCTGGCCGGCGTGCGGCAGCTGTTGCCGATGCTGTGCGCGGTGGCGTTCGCGCTGATCTGGCTGCGCGCGCCGGGCGTGAATCTCGGGGTGATGCTGGCGTTGACCGCATTCGCCTCGCATCGCCCGGCGCTGCTCGCGACCGGCCTGCTCGGCACCGGCGTGTATCTGATCCGCTACTACTATCAACTGGACGTGCCGCTGCTGGAGAAATCGCAGTGGCTGCTGCTCGGCGGCGTCGCGCTGCTGGCGATCCGCTTCGCGCTGACGCGCATCGCCCTGCGCGCCGATGCGGGAGATCGCCCATGAAGCACTGGCGCTCGATCCTGCTGTGGGGCGGCCTGCTGCTGGCGCTGGCGGTGGCCAATCAGGGCATCGTCCAGCGCGAGCGGATCCTGTCCGACGGCCGCGTGCTGCTGCTGGAACTGGCGCCGGTCGACCCGCGCTCGCTGATGCAGGGCGATTACATGGCGCTGGAGTTTGCGGCGGCGCAGGAGATCAAGGATGCGTTGGATCCGGCTTGTGCCCGTGCGCGCAACAGTAATACCGCCGCGGCATTGAGCTGCTTTGGCGTGGGCGATAAATCGAGGATCAGCCGCGACGGCTACGCCGTGTTCGCGCTTGCCGCCGACGGCGTCGGCCGCTTCGTTCGCGTGCAGCCCGCGCCGCGGCCGATCGCGAGCGGCGAAATCGCGGTGCGCTATCGCGAGCGCAATTGGGAGCTGCGCATCGCCAGCAACGCCTGGTTCTTCCCGGAAGGCCAGGGCGAACGCTACGCCCCGGCGAAATACGGCGAACTGCGCGTGGACGCCGACGGCACCGCCTTGTTGGCCGGGATGCGCGGCGAGGATCGCAAGCCGCTGTAATGCCGTGCCCACGGCCGGTGGACTGAAGCTGCCGTTTGCCTGCAGGAGGGCCTTCAGCTTGGTAGGAGGGCCTTCAGGCCGGCCCAGGTCGGATTCAACGAGCGACGCAGATGATGCCGTGCCCACGGCTGGTGGAAATGAAGCGGCTCGTTTTTTTGTAGGAGGGCCTTCAGGCCCGAGCTCTTGATCGGTAGGGGAATTTTCCGCAGGCAAAAGCTCGGGCCTGAAGGCCCTCCTACAAAACGACCGGGCCTGAGCCCGCCTACGAAAGGCATCCTTCGATCAATCGGGCCGCGTCGCCGTTTCCAGCGCCGCCAACAGCATCATTGCCTCGTCGCGCGAGGCGCCGCACATCCCCGGTTCCGGCCGCAGCGAGGCGCAGAAGGCCGGGCGCTCGGGTCGGCCGAACAGCCGGCAGCGCAGATCGTCGTCCAACTGCACGCAGGGCATGCCCGCAGGCTTGCCGTGCGGCATGCCGGGGATGGGCGAGGCGATGGAAGGCGCGATGCAGCAGGCGCCGCAGCGCGGACGGCAGTGCATCGGCGTTTGCAAAAGCGCGGAGGCCATGACGAACGAAGTCTCGAAATGCTGGGAAATGTGCGGGTCGTCAAGGTAGAGTAACCGCCGGATGCGACGACAGACGACGGGCCACGGGGCGGAGAGGATGGCGGAAACGAGTGCAGCGACCATCGCGCGTCCGGCCGGACGTCGCCCATGCCGATGCCGGGCCGCCCGGACCATTGCCCGATGACGTCACGTCCGTCTGTACCGGGTCAGTTCGCACAGCGCCATTCCGCCCAGAAACCGTCCGCGTTGGATACCGTCCGCGATGTCTACACGCCCGAAGGCGTGGCGCTCCGCTTGCCCGCCGCGGGCCCGGTGCCGCGCGCCATCGCGTGGCTGATCGATACCGCGGTGCGCTGGGGCGTGCTGCTTGTGGCGGGGACCGTGCTGGGACTGCTGGGCAAGGCCGGCACGGGCCTGTACATGGTGATTTTCTTCGTGGTGTTCTGGGGCTACCCGATCCTCTGCGAAACCCTGTTCGACGGGCAGACCCCCGGCAAGCGCGCGTTGGAGCTGCGGGTGATCGCCGACGACGGCGCGCCGGTGGGCTGGATGGCCTCGATCGCGCGCAATCTGCTGCGCACCGTGGATTTCCTGCCGTTCGGCTACGGCGTGGGCCTGGTCGCGAGTTTTTCCGATCCCTGGGGCCGGCGTCTGGGCGACATGGTCGCCAAGACCATGGTCATCCATGCCCCGCGCACCCGCCAGATCGCCCGGCCGGCGACGGAAGGCGCGCATGCGCCGCTGCATCCGCTGCTGCCGCCGGAACAGATGGCGGTGATCGCCTTCTCCGAACGCACCGCGCAGCTCACCCAGGAGCGTCGCGAAGAGCTGGCCGGCATCGCCGCGCCGGTGGTGGGCGCCGATGGCGCGCTGGGCGTGATGCGCCTGCAGGCCGTGGCCAACTGGCTGCTGGGGCGCCAATGAACCGGCTGTTATCGGACGTGCGGTCATGAAGCACGCGGTCATGCGCCAGGAGGCGTTCATCGCCCGCCATCAGGACGAATGGACCGAATTCGAGGCCTGGCTGGTCGCGCGCGGCGACAGCCCGCGCCAGGCCCGGGCCAGCCATTTGCAGTGGCGCGGCCTGCGCGACGAGGACATGCCGGCGCGCTATCGCCGGCTGTGCCAGCAGCTGGCGCTGGCGCGCAGCCGCGGCTATAGCCCGGTGGTGGTGGAGCGCCTGCAGGCGCTGACCCAGCGCGGCCACGCGGTGTTCTACCGCGCCGCGCCGCCGCAGTGGCGGCGCGCGCTGGAATTCTTCCTCGCCGATTTCCCGCGCCTGGTGCGCGCCCAGCGCGGCTGCCTGTGGGCGTCGCTGCTGCTGTTCGTGGTGCCGCTGGTCGGCTCGTTCGTGGCGATGCTGGTGTCGCCGGAACTGGTCTACAGCCTTCACGACCCCGGCGATGTCGCCATGTACGAAAGCATGTACGACCCGGCCAATCCCGAGCGCAAGCTCGGCCGCGAGAGCGGCGACGATCTGGCGATGTTCGGCTTCTACGTCATGAACAACGTGAGCATCGGCCTGCGCACCTTCGCCAGCGGCCTGCTCGCCGGCCTCGGCACGGTGTACGTGCTGATCATGAACGGGCTGATGATCGGCAGCGTCGGCGGGCATCTGCAGGGGGTGGGCCATGGCGACCCGTTCTGGCGCTTCGTCGCCGGGCATTCGGCGCCGGAGCTCACCGCCATCGTGTTGGCCGGCGCGGCCGGGCTGCGGCTGGGGCTGGACCTGATCGCGCCCGGGCGGCGGCGACGGGTCGATGCCCTGATCGAAGGCGGCAAGGTCGGCGCCCGGCTGTGCTTGGGCGTCTTCGCGATGCTGGTGTTCGCGGCGTTCGTGGAAGCGTTCTGGTCGTCGATCGGCTGGATGCCGGCGGCGATCAAATACGCCGTCGGCGGGGTCATGTGGGCGATCACGCTGAGCTGGCTGGCGCTCGGTGGGCGTGGCGAAGTGCGCGGCGCGGCCGTGCAACTCCCGGCCGTCGCGGTGCAGCGCGGCGCGTCGGCGGGGCGCGCCGAGTGAAGCTCGAAACCCTCACCGTCGAACTGCGCCCGCGCTCGTCGTGGGAAGCCATGGAGCTGGGCGCGGCGCTGGTGCGCCGGCACGCCGCCGCGATCTGGACGCCGTGGCTGCTGGTCACCGGCGCGGTGTTCGTGCTGCTGAATCTCGCCGCGTGGGCGGTGGGCCAGATCTGGCTGGCCTGGGTGCTGATGTGGTGGCTGCGTCCGGTGTTCGACCGCATTCCGCAGTACGTGCTGTCTCGCGCGGTGTTCGGCAGCGTGCCGGGCACCGCCGAAACCCTGCGCGCGCAGCTGCGCTGGGGCTGGAAACCGATGCTCGGCCATCTCACGTGGCGCCGGTTCAGCCCGTTCCGCGCGGCGATGCTGCCGATCGATCTGCTGGAAGGCGCGGACCCCGCGCGGCTGTCCGAACGGCGACGGGTGATCGGTGGCGGGGTCGGCGGCCCGGCGGTGCTGTTGACCCTGGCCTGCCTGAATTTCCTGATCGCCCTGGTGCTGTCGGCGGTGCTGCTGGTCACCCTGTTCGTACCCAACGAACTGCTGCCCGAAGCCGCGCGCGCCGCGTGGGCCACGCTGACCGAAGACCCGCCGGCCTGGGCGCTGATCGCGTTCAACGCGCTCGACTGGCTGGCGGTGGCCTTCATCGAACCGTTCTATGTCGGCGCCGGCTTCGGCCTGTACCTCAACCGCCGCACGCAGTTGGAAGCCTGGGACCTGGAGATCGCGTTCCGGCGCATGCGCAAACGCCTGGAGGCGGTCGGCACCAGCGTGCTGCTGGCCCTGGTGCTGTGCCTGCCGATGGCGATGCCCGCCCACGCCCGCGACGACAACACGTGTCCCTTCCCCGAAGAGAGCGTCCCTGAAAAGAGCGTCCCCGGAAAGACCGCCCCCGGCACGACGCAGGACAGCGAGCAGCAGGCTGCCGAAGAGGCCGCCAAGGCCGCTGCTGCAGCCGCCACCGCGGCCGCCGGGGAAAGCCCGGCATCCGACGTCGATACCCGCACCCTGCGCCAGATCTTCGGCAAGGACAACAGCGGCCAGGCGGCCTTCGAGAAAGCGGTCGCCCAGGCCTACAAGGATCCGCTGCTGCGGCCGAAGCTGGAACAGACCACGTGGCAGCCTCGCGACCGCGACAAGAAAAAGAACAAGCCCATCGAGGCCGAGCCGCCGCGGCTGGCGTGGTTGGCGGGCCTGATCGGGTTCCTCGCCGAATACGGGCTGTGGCTGCTGGTCGCCGCGCTGGTGGTGGCGCTGCTGCTCACTGCGAAACGCTGGTGGCCGTGGCTGCTCGGCGGACTGGCCGTGCCCGAACCCGAACCCGCGCCCGTCGAGATGACCCATCTGGCGTACAGCGAACCGCTGCCGCCGGACATCGCCACGGTCGCGCGCCGGCTGTGGGCGCAGGGCCAGCCGCGCCGCGCGCTGGCGCTGCTGTATCGCGCCAGCGTCGAAGCCATGACCGCGCGCGTCGACGCCCATCCGCCGCCGGGCGCCACCGAAGCCGATTGCCTGCGGCTCTCGCGGCGCATGCCCGAGGCCGAAGACCGCGACGCCTTCCAGCGCATGGTCCGCATCTGGCAGTACGCCGCCTACGGCCAGCGCCTGCCTGCGGCCGACGATTTCGAAACCCTGGTGCAGACGCTGGCCGAACGTTTCCGGTGGGCCGCATGACTCAGGGCGGCATGACCCGGCGCGGCAACGCCCTGCGCATCGTCCTGCTCACGCTGCTGGGGGCGGGCCTGCTCGCCGCCGGCACGTGGTGGTGGCTGCGCACCTACGAACGCGTGACCAACACGATCGAGCTGCCGCCGAAAGGCGAGGCCGGCTACAACCCGCTGTACGCGCTGAAGATCGCGCTGGGCAAGGCCGGCCAGCGCGTCGATTCGCGCCAGCGCCTGAGCCTGGGTTCGCGCCCCTTGCAGCCGGCCGACACCCTGCTGCTGCTGGCCGACCCGCGCACGCTGTCGGCCGATCAGGTCGAAACGCTGCTGGCGTGGATCGAGGCCGGCGGCCATCTGATCCTGCGCACGCCGCCGCCGGGCGCGGAGATCGGCGAAGAAGCGGTCCCGCTGCTGGAGGATCTCGGCATCGCGGTGCTCGACACCGATCCGGTCTGCCAGGGCCTGCAGGTGGACGAGATGTCGCAGCACGCCGAGTTCTGCGACGGCCGCCGGTTCTATTTTTACGACGACGACGCCGAAACCACCGCAACCTGGGGCGACGACGAGAATGAAGAGTACGGTTACGCCCGCGTGCCCTGGGGCGAAGGCAGCGTCGACGTGCTCGCCGATACCGATTTCCTGCTCAACGACAAACTCGAAGACCGCCAGCACGCCGCGCTCACCCGTCGCCTGCTGCAGCCGAACTGGGCCGACGGTGGCACTTTTCATCTGATCTACAGCGCGAACATGCCGCCGTTCTGGCGCCTGCTGCTGGACCACGGCTGGCGGGTGCTGCTGCCCGCGCTTCTGGCGCTGCTGCTGTGGCTGTGGATGCGCGCCGAGCGCCTCGGCCCGCTGCGCCCCGCGCCCGCGCCGGATCGCCGCTCGCTGCTGGAACATGTGCAGGCCAGCGGCGACCATCTCTACCGCTACGGCCGCCGCGCCGCGCTCTACGCCGCCGTGCACGACGCCTTCATGCGTCGCCTGCGCCGCCGCGACCCCTACGCCGCCGTGCTCGAGGGCGCGGCGCAGATCGACGCGATCGCGACCCGCACCGGCATGAGCACCGCCGACGTCGATGCCGCGCTGCGCTACCCCCGCCCGGGCGACGCCAAGGATTTCGTGCTTCGCATCGCCAGACTTCTCCAGCTGAGAAACCGACTATGACCACGCCCCCCATCCATGAGCACGCCCACGAGCACGCCGCCACCGCGGCCGCGCCGCAGCCCATCCTCGGCGAAGCGCTGGTGGCGCGCGCCGCCGCCGTGCGCGACGAGGTCGCCAAGGCCTTCATCGGCCAGGACGACGTGCTCGACCAGATCCTCATCGTGCTGCTGGCCGGCGGCCACGTGCTGATCGAAGGCGTGCCCGGCCTGGGCAAGACCCTGCTGGTGCGCGCGCTGGGCCAGGCGCTGGGCTGCGGCTACGGTCGCGTGCAGTTCACCCCCGATCTGATGCCCAGCGACGTCAGCGGCCACGCGGTCTACGACCCGAAGACCGAACGTTTCGCGATCCGTCGCGGCCCGATCTTCACCAACCTGCTGCTGGCCGACGAAATCAACCGCGCGCCGGCGAAGACCCAGTCCGCGCTGCTCGAAGCGATGCAGGAACAGCAGGTCACCATCGAAGGCAGCAGCCACCCGCTGCCGGCGCCGTTCATGACCCTGGCCACCCAGAATCCGGTGGAACAGGAAGGCACCTATCCGCTGCCCGAAGCGCAGCTCGACCGCTTCCTGCTGAAGGTGCTGATCGACTATCCCTCGCACGCCGACGAAGTGAGCATGGTCACCGCCGTCAGCCACGGCCGCGCCGCTGCGCATTTCGACCTGTCGCAGGTGAACAGCGTGCTGAGCGCCGAGGACATCGTCGCGATGCAGCTCGGCACCGCGCAGGTCACCGTCGACGCCGCGGTGATCGACTACGCCGTACGCATCGTCGCCGCCACCCGCAAGTGGCCGGGCATCGCACTCGGCGCCGGCCCGCGCGGCAGCCTCGCGCTGGTCCGCGCCTCGCGCGCGCAAGCGGTGCTCGCCGGCCGCGATTTCGTCACCCCCGACGACATCCGCAGCATCGCCAAACCGGCGCTGCGCCACCGCATCGCGCTGTCCCCGGAAATGCAGATCGAAGGCCAGACGCCGGATCAGGTGCTCGAAGCGCTGCTCGCCAAGGTCGAAGCGCCGCGGCAGTGAGCGCAACGGCCGCCAACGCGATATCGAAACCCGCGTCCGCAGCGCCGGTCGTCGCGGCCCGCGTCGTGCGCGCATGGCCGCGCCCCGCGCCCGGACTGGTGTGGGCGTTCATCGCCTGGGCGGTGCTCGGTCTGGTGGTGAGCGTCGGCCTGGCGCCCGCGCGCGTCTGGCTGATCGCGTTCGCGGTGTTCGCAGTGTTGGCTGCGATCGATCTGTGGCGATTGCTGCGCGCGCCCACGCCCGAGGTCGCGCGCGCCTTACCCGAAGCATGGCCGATCGGCGTCGAACGCGACGTCGAACTGCGCATCGAACACTACGGCCGCCGCCAGCGCCTCACCGTCCACGACCTGCATCCCGGCGACTGGGATGCCGTCGACAGCAACACCCGCGACATGCCGCGCACGCTCACCCTCGCCGCCGACAGCGTGGCGACGCTCACCTATCGCCTGCGCCCGCAGGTGCGCGGCAATTTCCGCTTCGACGGCACCCAGCTGCGGCTGCTGTCGCCGATGTGGCTGTGGCGGCAGTCGCGCATCGTCGGCGCGCCGCAGTCGATCCGCGTGTTCCCGAACTTCGCGCCGCTGGCGGGCTTCGCGCTGTTCAGCGCCGAACAGGCCTCGCGGCTGGTCGGCGCGCACATCAAGCGCCGCCGCGGCGAAGGCACCGACTTCCATCAGATGCGCGAGTATCGCGTCGGCGACAGCATGCGCCAGATCGACTGGAAGGCGACCGCGCGCGCGCGCAAACTCATTTCGCGCGAATACCAGGACGAGAAGAATCAACAATTGCTGATGGTGGTCGACACCGGCCGGCGCATGCTCGCGCACGAAGGCGGCCTGTCGCACTTCGACCGCGCGCTCGACGCGACGCTGGTGGTGTCCTACATTGCGCTCAAGCGCGGCGACGCCGTCGGCCTGTTCACCGTCGGCGGCGAACAGCGCTGGGTCGCCCCGCAGCGCGGGATGGGCGCCATCGACACCCTGCTGCGCGCCAGCTACGACCTGCAGCCCGCGCCGGTCGCCACCGATTATCTCGCCGCCTCCACCGAACTCGCCCTGCGCCAGCGCCGCCGCGCGCTGGTGATGCTGGTCACCAACCTGCGCGACGAAGACATCGAGGACGTGCTCGGCGCGGTGCGCCTGCTGCAGCGCCGCCACCTCGTGGTCGTCGCCAGCCTGCGCGAACGCGACCTAGACGAAGCCCTCGACCAGCCCGTCGACGACGTCCGCAGCGCGGTCCGCGCCGCCGCCGCCGCCCGCTACATCGCCCAGCGCGCCGCCGCCCACGAAACCCTGCGCAACCACCGCGTCAGCGTGCTCGATGTCACCTGCGAACAACTGCCGGCCGCGCTGGTGGAGCAGTATCTGTCGATCAAGCGGAGTGGGTTGTTGTAGGGCGGGCTTAAGCCCGCCATCGCGACAATCGATCGTCGCCGGATTCCGAACGCCGGTTCCGATGATTCGGCAGGTCGCCGATGGGCGTCGGTGAACAGCGGCCTTGAGCTCGCCTTGCAAGCACTGCATCACCGCCCCGAAACGTATCAGCGAACTTTGCCGCCCGAAGCCCGTATGCGCGCGAGGATGAACGCGGTGGCTTCCGGGGTCAGGGCCGCCAGCGGCAGAGTCATGAATTGAGACTTCGAAAACATGAGCAGCCAATACGACTTGAATCGCCATACTTCCGTGACACTGGACCATGGAAGCGTTGCAGTACCGGCAGCCGAGGACAGCGACAGGGATGTCTCGGAAGCGTCGAGCGTGGCTTGCGCATCGCCCATGGCTTTGAGCTTGTGGAGCGAATTGCGATAGTGAACGACGTAAAGCGCGACCATGAACGCGATGCCGAGCGCAAGCACGCTCGCCAATGCGCCCACCACCCATGAGGTGTCGCCGCCACGGATGCGCATGACGAGAGAAACAGCCACTACGGCAAGGGCCATGAAAAAGCGTAGCCCGACGACGCGCCACCAGAAACTGCGCACGGCCCGTCGAATGAGTGGCTTGTCGTAGAGAAGGATTGCGTGGTGCATTGACTAACCTTGGAGTTCAATCAGCTTGCGATGGAAGCAGGATGCATCAAACGATGGGATGCACACAGGAGGTAAGAGATGCGCGCACCGTCATCGACACGCGCATCCCCATGCATCCCGTGCATCAGGGGCAATCGATGCTCCGATCGAAGTACGAGTAGCCATTGCTGACGCCCCACGCGGACGAAAACTCTCCACACGAGACGTACTGGCCTTTCACGATGCCCGTGGGGTGATCGTAATAGGTGCGCAGGGTGCCGTAAGGCGGAGGGTTCAGTACGTACGCGGGCACCGCCAGGGCAGCGGCGGAATACAGGGCGACGAAGCAGGCGATCAGCGCGATACGCAAGTGACGTTTCATGATGGACTCCTTGTCCACGCGGCCGTGGCGGCCGCCGCTCGAATCTAGCACGGGCGGCAGGCCGCGACCTGCGGCCACGAAGCAGCTCGCCAAGCCTGACCGGCGATGCGATATCACGTCAGCCGTCATCGCCATCGGCCCATGCGCTGCTGGCCAGGAGATGGGAAGGAATCGACGTCAGCACAGCGGCATCGCCCTCGATGTCCCAGAGATCGACACAGCATCCGCAGCCGAGGTTGTCCGATACGAAACCGAGCGAGCGCCGATGCGTTTCGAGCCAGGCCCTGACAGCGAGCCGGCTATCGTGATCATCGGCTGTGGCAATCAAGGTGGCGCGCGATATGGTCATGGGGATTCCGTGTTTGCATCGCGCCGCCTGCGACAGGGTCCCGCCTGTGGACCAATGAAAGCGGGTGTCGCCACCATACGGAAACAGCGCGCGGGAATCCTCATGCGTCGACAAGCTTGATCATGAAATCCGCCATGACGGCTTTATCTCTTTGAAGCAGATAGTTGACGACATCCGCGCCCTTGGAATCCGTCACATGGAGATTGGCGCCATGCTCGACGAACCACTCGATCAGTGCCGTGTACCCCAACTCTGCGATATCGAACAGGACCGGGGTTCCGAACGCATTCTTCGTGTCCAGGCTGGCGCCGCGTTCGTACAGCCAGGCCACCGAGGGAAGATCGTCCTCCACCGCAAGGAAATGCAGCACGGTTTCGCCAACGATGTCCCACTCCCCGATCAGACTGGGCCGTTCGCGAAGCATGGTTTCCGCAGCATCGAAATCCTCGCCGTAGAGGGCATTACGGAATGCAAACCAGTATTCGCTCGTTCCGTTCATGAGGTCCGATGCCGGGTTGAAACGATGGGAGGCAGGTCGAAGTGCGCGCGCCAGCTTAATCCAGGCGCAGGGTCGATGCCACGCCACGCCATGGGCCTGGACGAGCCGTCAAACCGCAGGTCGCGATTCCGCGCGCAGATATGCGACGTGCGTCAATGGCGACAGCGGATCCGGCATCGGCACGGCGCAGTGCTGCTCATCGAGTCGCCACGGATCCGGAAAGTCGGCGATCACGCTGGTTGCTGCGCAGGAACAACATTCCTTGGCGATGTCGCCGGGGCTGCCGTCGTATTCGAAGCGCAAACGGATCGTCTGCAGTGCCGCGTCGGCTTCTACCGAAGCCTGGCGAAGCGTCGGATCAACCTCACCGAGCAGGGCTCGCTGAAGCGACAGAAGCAACATTTGGCGATCGACGATGTGCTTCATATGGCCTGATGCGTGGTTTGAGTGGATTTCTGTTGGTGATGAGACGTAGGACGGCAGGCCGACCCCATAAACAGCGCGGCAATGAATGCGGATAATCTCTACACGCCGCCTGGGGTCCTGTGTCTTTCATTCTTCCTCTTGGGAATTTCTCGTGGCCGACCGATGAACGCTAAACGTTCGATGGCAGCCTTGAGGCCATCATCTTCTTCCGGTCGATCCTGCGCCCGTCGACGATGAACGTTCCGTCGCCGACCGCGTGAACCGTGCGCGTCTCCCTGCGTGCGGTATCGATGTATGCGGCAACCTCCTGCAACACAACGATATCGTGCTTTTTGACGATGTCGACGACCTTGCACTCGATATTGGCGAGGCATTCCCTGATCAAGGGCGGCTTGACGAGCCTGGCCTGCACGGGCGTGAGCTTGAACCTGGCGAACTTGTCCGTATCCGCCCCGGAGCACGTCCCGATGCCGACCACCTTGTCCAACAGGTCGACGGTGGGAATTGCGATGACGCACTCCCGATTCTTTCGCAGCGCCGCGAAAGAGTGATTCCATTCACCGGTAGCGATAGCGAATACCGGCGTGAAATCGATCACCATGGTCCAGGAGATGGTCATGATGTTGTCTTTCTTCCCGTCATGGGTTGTCACCAGAACCACAGGCCCCGATTCCAACAGCGTAAAAGCCTTGCCCAGTTTCAACCGGCGCATGAGAGCACTCCCGAAAATCAACCCAAGCTTACGCGCTGGATGTTGGGCGCCCAACGTCTGAGCTACGCCGCCACGGCACGGGTGCTCTTGACGGTCTGTGGATTCGGTTTGAATGGATTGCTGGCCGTTATACCAACAGCGCCCGATAGCCGGGCGGCGCCGAGGCCATGCGCTCGGCAATGCCCTCGTAGAAGAAGGTGATGCTGTCGGCCGGATCCTCCAGCCTGCGGCGGACTTTGGCCCATGTCGCCACAACGATATGACGGGTGGGCTCGCCCAGGACCAGGACAGGCTGACCCATCTCCGCATGCCAGCGATACTCGCCACCGAATCGGCGATGAGCGACCTCCAGTACGTAACAGCCGAACTGCTGTACCAGAGCATCGAGTTCAGCCTCAGGCAGTCCAGCCGAATACGGGCCAGCCTCTTCCAGTGCCGTGTCGATCACGCGCAGGCTTTCCGGCGAGAAATCCACAGGCCCCGCCCTGTGGCCGTCCAGCATTGCTGGAATGGCCGACGCTACCCGAACGACATCTGCTTCTACTCCGGACACCCGGTTTCTCCGTAATGGTTGATGCGTGAATCAAGCCTTGCCGCGAAGCGGCGGCGGCGTCAACGAATGGTAAGACCTCGGACGACATCGGCATTCGATCGAGCACCATGATGCGACTTGCCGTTGGCCACAGTGTAAAGAATGATCAAGGGCAAGCTGGTAGCGAACAGAACAGGAAACCATTCGTTGCGCGTAAGCCAGACCAACAGCACACAGAGTGGCATCGCATGGAATAAGGCTGCCAGCTTCGGAGCGATCTGCCTCATGAGGCCTGATGCCCCTCAGTGGTGGGCCGCGCAACGGGAAGCCCATGCGAATGCAGCGCGTTGTCGGGCGACACGACCGATCTCCGGATCAGCAAGTGCGCCGGTAGTGCATGGCCACCACGCCGCTGCGGAGCGGCCTCGCCGCGATCAACTCGAGCCGTCGTGTGGCGGGCAGCCCGCTCTCGTACAGGGTCGGGCCGTGGCCGGCGATCCTGGGGTGAACGAGCAATTGGTACTCGTCGATCAGATCCAGCCGGTCCAGTTCTGCCGCGAGCTTGCCGCTCCCGAGGAGTACGCCGTCCGGGGTCGCGTCCTTGAGCGTCTGTACGCCCGTGCGCAGGTCATCGTCGATGTGGTGGCTGTTGGTCCACGGGAAGTCCTTCCGCGTCGAGGACGCCACGTACTTCGGCTTGGCCTCCAGCTTGACCGCCCATTCGCGCATCGCAGTCGGCGCCTCCGCGTCGCCGCGCGCGACTGCGGGCCAGTAGCTCTCCATCATCTCGTAGGTGACGCGGCCCCACAGCATGGCTCCGCTCTCGTCCATGAGCCGGGTGAAGAAGGCGCGCGTCTCGTCGTCGGCGATGCCTTCCTGATGGTCGACGCAGCCGTCCAGGGTGACGTTGATACTGAAGGTCAAGAGTCCCATGTGTCTTCCGTTCGAGATATGCAACGAACCGCGTGCCGGCTGGCTACAAGTGTACGAGGCCAATTCGCGAGGTAGGCGTTCTGTGTCGCCTGACGCCCGAGTTGAGCTGACTCGTGGTGGCCAACGCCACGATGCGGGGCCGGCTTGAACGAATTGTTAGGCGATCCAGCCCGCGAGTGCCAGCCATACATTTGTGAGGGCGAGGCATCCCACTAGTTGAAGTGACTTGGCCCAGACAGCACTGGTGCGAAATACGCAAATGGCACTGATTGATAAAGCGCTTACCGGCAATGCCCAGCTGTTGAAGCCGGACGCAAGTAAAGAGCCGCGCCAGTAATAGTAAACGTCGTTGTAGACGGCGCAGTAACCTACCGCTAGGCCAAGCAATAGAAGTGTAGCTATCGCGTAAATAGTGAGGCTGCATTGCTGCCGAGCGCGCATAAGGAATAAAGCTAAGGAAACAGGTAGCAGGAGCGAAAACAAGAAATGTTTCACTGGTCGCCTAACGCCGGAATTAAACCGCCCTGTGGCGGGGCGGCGGACACGTGCAAGCGTAGCGTATAGCACATGGCTGACGCCACGATGCGGGATCGGCTTGAACGAATTGTCAGGGCGCATCCTAACCGGAAGCACGCGCGCTGAGCCAAATATCCTTAGCTGCCTGATAGCAAGACGCGCAAATAAGCCTGACACCTACTTGGCGCATCAATTCATCAGTCCAGTCTCCGGCCGCATGCCGGGCATCCTCGCAATCAACGCACCAAGCATCCGGCGTCATGCCATCGTCCTCGGTAGACCAGTGAAAACCCACCGCCTGCTTAGTATCCAGACTGGCAAGAATGTGCTGGCACACAAATGCTTCCGACTGCGGACCATGTGTGGAGCATTGAACCGAATCGCCCATGTCCGGCCTAACGCCTGAATTAAGCCGAACCGCGAAGCGGGCTCGGCTTGAATGAATTGTTAGCCCTTGCGAGTAGTAGCACGAATCACCCGGACTAATGCTTTGCTGCGTCAACTGCAGTAAATGTCCTTTCCAGAACCATCTTCTTGTTGGTCACCTTGTCCGTAATTTCCGCCCTGACCTTGTACGTGCCAAGCTTGTCATGGGGCTCGATAATTACCCCCATGTTGTCAACTCCAAGCTGCAGTTGCCCTTTGTTTGGCCTTGGTTTGTTTACCCAGAGCTCCCCTTCAAGCGGTTCACCCCATTTTTTTCCGTCAGGGCCCTCAGCAGTAAACATAACGGTCACGTCGCAGGTCCCGTTTGCGTTTGCACCGCAGCCGGAAAAAAAGATTACGCCGACGATCGGAGTCCCTCGAACCGCTTCGGACGTTTCACTTATCGCCGCTCCAGGACCCACCGTCTCCCAAGCGGCAAACAGGTCATCGGGCTTGTCTGTAAAGACAAGCTGAGCTCCGAAGTCACCGTCAGACTTCGCCCAAGCAGAGTCGGGAACTGCCTTGCCGCCTTCTATCCAGGTCTCAGCAGAGGCAAGTGGCATGGAGAGACAGCACGCGAGCAAAGCGCCCAGCATTTTAGTGATTGGAAGTTCCGTAAACATGGTGGGCTAGCGCCTGAATGAAGCCGACCCGCGAAGCGGGTTCGGCTTGAATGAATTGTTAGTTGCCACCGAAGTTCTCCGTGAGCCAATGGCGGAATATCTGCCGACGTGCCATGGAGCCGGTATGGACATCAGCTCCGAATAGAAGCAAGAGCAGCGCACGGCTACGCTCCGGTTCCGCGGACGAGTTTACTCGAGTGCCGATCGCAAGCCAGAATTTTGGGCCGCCAATCCGGCTCATGCATTTCGCCATGCTCCAAAACTCGCGGCTGATTTTGCGATCAATGTACGTCAGCGCAGCCTGCTCAAGCCTGACGCGTTGGCCCGTCGATAAGGGGATGTGAACAAACCAACGCCACAGGTATTCCTTCGTGTAGCCCGAGCGGAAGTGATAAGGATCGGCGATCAGAAAGCGAATAGCGGATTCAACACTCGCGGGATCACGTTCGCGCACCTTTTGGAGGGTAACCCCGCCGCCCGGAAAGAATAGTTCGTCGTAGCGGCGATGAAACTCTTCGCACAAATCCTTCCAATGTTGACCTCGCTTCGGAACAGCGGCCAATAAACGGCGGTTGAGCTCATTGAGCTCATTCGATGCCGCTCTAATCTGGTCGGGCGATTGTAAAGGCATCTGTAGCAGCTAACGCCTGAGTTAAGCCGACCCGTGGCGGGGCGGCGGACGTGCGCTAGCGTAGCGTAGGTACGTGGCCGACGCCACGATGCGGGGCGGCTTGAACGAATTGTTAGACCACAGGCCTATGATATGCACGCGCTGTGCCCAGGAATGCTTTGGCCCAAGTGGATGTCGCGGATCACGTACCAAATGCCATCTTTCTTGTACGGCGTTGTGATGCCGTTACCACCTCGATCCTTTGCGATGCGTTTGATCTGCTTTGGAGTAAGCTTCGGATCATCCGTAAACATGATGTCGTCGATGTAATAGGTTGAGCACCCAGGCTCAATGACGTGGAAGTGAATGTGCTCCGGAATGTCGTCCGCTGGGTAGCTGCCTGGGCGAATAGTGTCAAACGCGTAACGACCAGAGACGTCAGTCTTTACCCAAGCACGCAAAGTTCCTTGCCTCCTGGTCTCGAAGTCCCGGACCTCGGGTGACTCCGGATATATGCCCTTGCTGTTGGTCTGATACGCGTAGATCACAATGCCCGGCTGAGGTTGCCCCTTTTGATTGAGCACTCTCCCCACCACGACCATTGGTGCACCTGACTCAGACTCTGGGGCAATGCGAGCACGTGAGTCCAGATGCGCTGGAATACCGTTGAACACAGCCTCGCACCCCTCGCAGGGCAGACCAACAACTGGTTCTCTTTGGTTTTTCGCCGAAGCAGTTGTGACTACAAGCATCAACAGGGCAAGTGACTGGGCTCGCAAGACACTCTCTCCTGTGGTCTAGCGCCTGAGTTAAGCCGCCCCGCAGCGGGGCGGCGGACGTGCGCTAGCGTAGCGCAGGCACGTGGCCGACGCCACGATGCGGGGCGGCTTGAACGAATTGTTAGGCCTCTCATCCATGGGTCTGAAATACAGAGATGATCTGGCGTAATAAGTCATTTTTCCCAACGGAATATCCGAGAAGAAAGAAGGTTATAAGAATAGCAAGGGCACCGCTCCAAATCTTTATGGGGACGTGCTTGATGAGCCAATCGAGTGTCACTTTTGCTGGAGCATTAAGATCTGGGGTTTTTGTCTTTTCTAAATCCATCTCATAGCTCATTGCATCAAGAATGCTCTGCAGGTGTTTAACACCGCTGGTCCAGTTGTCCTTGACTTGGTAATTGCCACTGTTCAAGATAAACCTAGGGTCTTCAAATTGAACGTGTTCTAGTTTGGAAATGTGAGGACTATTCTCGCCAAAGGTCTTTCTGGCACAAATGATCGCATCGCTTAGGAGCGCATTGGCTGATGCGTGATCAAGCGGCACAATTTGGGAGAGTCTGTTTTTCAGATTTTCGAGAGCGTGGAATGTCATTGGAGAGTCCTAACGCCTGAGTTAAGCCGCCGCCCCGCAGCGGGGCGGCGGACGCGTGCTAGCGTAGCGTAGCGCAGGCATGCGGCCGACGCCACGATGCGGGTTGGCTTGGACGAATCGTTAGACTACACCAGCAGTTTTAAATTTAAAGGAACTTACTATTGTTCGATAATTTATGCACTTAATTGTGGATAGATTATTTTCATGCTCGGTTGGCATGCCAAGAATTTTTAGGCTCGGAACGTTATTTGTTACAAAGCTTACAACGAGTCCGCCACTCATGCCTTTCGGTGAGAATATTTTTTTTGAGTACTCAATCCGAAAGTGATGCTGACCGTCCGTTTTATTAGGTGAGGCGACTCTCGTATTGACTTGATGAATTTCAGGAGAAATTGCTGAAGAAGCATTGCTAAAATTCTTGTTCTTTGACGCGGGATATCCAAGCAATTGGCAAGGCATGCCAGGCTCGATTAGAGAGTCATCTATCAAATTCTCAGATAGAAATGTGCAGTTACGCAAGGCTTTCATTTCTGTAGGCGAGATTTGATACAGAGCAAAATCCGCACTGTTCAAATTTGTGGTCCAGAATCCGCCGTTGAGAGGCAAATCTTGTAAGAAGAGTTGGGCACGTTTTCGTTCCTCAAGAACATGAGCAGCTGTTACCAGAAAATTTTCTTGGTTGATGCTCAATAGCGTTGAAGTTCCAATGTGTATGCGCTTCTTATTTTCGAATGTGTATATCGGTTTTAGGAACGAAAAAGTCAAAGTCGATATTTTTTCAAGTTGTGTGGACATGTCTATGCAGTCTAACGCCTGAATTAAGCTGGCCCACAGCAGGGCGGCGACTGAGTGCAAATATAGCCGAAGGCGCGCACTTAGGCGCCGCCCTGATGTGGGCTCGGCTTGAATGAATTGTTAGGCGCCGTTACCAGAACTGCCACCAGCGCCTCTTGCTTGGAGGAAAAGGATCGGCACCCGGAATGAGGATCTCACCTGGATCATCGCTCGCGTGGAAGAACCCGACACCATGCTTCACTGCCAGCTCGCGCATCTTGGAGTGGGCTTGATCTGCCATGGACCATGCGAATGCCGAATAGATGACGTGCCGCCCTATGCAATGGTCTGTTATCTCAGGCCCCTCAGCCTCTGGGTCCGCAAGAGGACCGTTCATGGGCGGGAAGTATTGAGCCATCTCAGCAAACCAGCGCTGCAATACTGGCGCTGCCACAGCAGGGTCGTCGTAACTGTGGCTCTCAGACCATTCGGTCTGCTGCGCGTACCACTCCATAAAAGCAGCCCGATCCCGTGGTGCAACCGCTGGATCGAACACCATTAGGTCGAAGCTCATCGTTGCCTCACTAGGCGCCTAACGCCTGAGTTAAGCCGCCAACAGCGGGGCGACGGACGCGTGCTAGCGTAGCGTATGCACGTGGCCGCCGCCACGATGTTGGGTCGGCTTGAACGAATTGTTAGACCGCAAGCCCGGTGGGTACCGAGCCGTAGCTAGTAGCGACCTCAAGGCTCTCGGATAGATCTAGCGGGACAGTCCGGATCTTCGCGAGTTCTTCGGGCTCGAGCGGAAAAAACGCGCCACCGGGCTTAGAGAAAAGATAATGGTCGCCAAAGTTGGCGCCGCACTTACACGCGTTTGCGTGATAGGCGAAGCCGGCAGTGTGCGAATGGACTTTGGCAAGCAACGCTGCCGTTGAAGGCAGAGAGCGCGCCAGAATCTCAGGCAGGTCTTCAATGTTCCTGAGGAAGTACGGCCCTTCAAACGCTGGGCCTCCTTCGTCGTCCGTGATCTCATTGGCGATGAAGGCGTACACGGCACAGCTTTGTCCACACTTCCAACAATCTTCTTGCGACTCGGCTAAGAGGAAGGGCGGATGAATAGTGATTCTGTCCATGCGGTCTAACGCCTGAGTTAAGCCGACCCGTGGCGGGGCGGCGGACGCGTGCAAGCGTAGCGCAAAGCACGCGGCTGATGCCACGACATGGGGTCGGCTTGAACGAATTGTTAGGTGGCGGTGGATGCCGATTGAAACCGGCCCCCGGCGCACTTGCCGAAAGACGAAGCGGGAAAGCCCGGACGCGCACCCGCGAACTCTTAGCCGGATATAACCGAAGCGACCATGTCAGTACCGGATGAGCTGACGATGGCAATCACCGTTTCCGAAGCAGGCCAACGTAACGCATGCGCAGTGTGAGCGCGCCAGACGAACTTGACCGAAGAAGCAACGCGCCCGTAATTTGCCCGAAGAGCACTGCCAACCGAAGCCGATAAATTGCAAGTGCGGGCGGCGCAATTACAAAAGGCTTTTCACCGCCTAACGCTGAGTAAACTCGAAAAACGAGCGATATGAAATACTGATCCTCAGCTGCCAGCGCTGTCAATAAAGGAGATATCGCTTTATCGCGTTGATCCATACGTAGGCCGGTTGATCGGTATCCAGCTGCTCATCCCTTAGCATCCGCACGTCATAGACACTACTGTATGACCCATCCGATACTCGGGCCATCTCCCCACAATGGATTCCGGGCGTGTCCGATCCGAACCGCACCCTGCACCTCCGCCCTGCGACCATCGACGACCTCGCCGTGCTGCGGCGCTGGGACGACGAACCGGCCGTGGTCGAATCCGACCCGAACGACGATTGGAATTGGGAAACGGAGCTGCTGCGTTCGCCGCCGTGGCGCGAGCAGTTGATCGCCGAGGTGGATAGGCGCGCGATCGGCTTCGTGCAGATCATCGATCCGGCATTGGAGGACAGTCATTACTGGGGCGACGCGCCGGCGCATCTGCGTGCCGTGGATATCTGGATCGGCGAGGCGGACGCGCGCGGTCGCGGTTACGGCAGCGAGATGATGCGGCAGGCATTGGCGCGCTGTTTCGCGCCCGCGGAGGTGGAGGCGGTGTTGATCGATCCGCTGGCGTCGAACTTCGACGCGATCCGCTTCTACCGGCGCATGGGTTTCGAGTTCGTCGAAGCCCGCGATTTCGGCGACGACCATTGCCACGTGCATCGACTGTCGCGCGAACGTTATCTGCAATCGCTCGCACCCACGTCCACGGTCCGGCCGGAATCGGAAACGAAACAGGCGACTGCCGTATTGCGCGAAGCGCACAGGAACGACATTCCGGGCATGTGGACGGTGCGCTATGCGGTGACCGAGAACACGCTGACGCCCGGGCGTCTTTCCGACGAGGACGTGCGGCGCGAGATCGAGGACACCGGCAAGGGTTGGGTGATCGACGTCGATGGCGAGATCCGCGCGTTCGCCAGCTGCAACGCGCGTACCGGCAACATCTGGGCGCTGTTCGTGCATCCGCGGGCCGAGGGACTCGGCTACGGCGACCGGCTGCATGCGGCGATGCTCGATTGGTTGCGCACGCAGCCGATCCCCCGGCTGTGGCTCACCACCGATGCGCACAGCCGCGCCTGCGGGTTCTACGCGCGCCGCGGTTGGCAGCGCGTGGGCATCACCGATAGCGGTGAGGTGCGTTTCGAACGCGACAATCCTCAGGCGGTGCAGACGAGGTCGCAGACGGGGTCAGGTTCACTTCGGGAGAAGTGAACCTGACCCCGTCCGTCAGTCAGCGGTGATCAGCGCGGCGTGGCGGGCCTGCAGTTCGGCGAACACCGGGTCGGTGTCGGGACGCACGCCGTGCCAGAGGAAGAAGCTCTCGGCCGCCTGTTCCACCAGCATGCCGAGGCCGTCGATGGCGTGGTGCGCGTTCGCGGCGCGCGCCCAGGCGAGGAACGGGATCGCGGCTTCGCCGTAGCTCAGATCGACCGCGGCGGTGCGCGGGCCGACCAGCGACATCGGCAGTTTCGGCAGGCTGCCGTGGCGCGCCGCCGAGGTGGCGTTGACGATCAGTTCGAATTCGCCGAGCGAGTCGAGGTCGTCGAGATAACGCGAGTGCACGCGGCCGGGCACGCCCAGCAGATCGACCAGCGCATCGGCTTTCTGCGTATCGCGATTGACGATGAACAGCTCGCCGATGCCCGCGTCCAGCAGCGCCGGTGCGATTCCGCGCGCGGCGCCGCCGGCGCCCAGCATCAGTGTGCGACGCCCGCGCAGGTCCAGGCCGTGGCGACCGGTGAGGTCGCGCACCAGGCCGGCGCCGTCGGTGTTGTCGCCCAGCCAGCCGTTGCCGTGTTTGATCAGCGTGTTGACCGCGCCGGCGCGCTTGGCGCGGGCGCTGAGCAGGTTGCACAGTTCGGCAGCGCGCTGTTTGTGCGGCAGCGTGACGTTGGCGCCTTCGCCGCCGCTGCGCGCGAACGACGACAGTGTGCCGTCGAAATCGCCGGGTCTGGATTCGATCGCCACGTACTCGATCGCGATGCCGCTCTGGTGCGCGAACGCCTGATGGATCTTCGGCGACAGCGAATGCAGTACGGGGAAACCGAAGACGGCGTAGCGTTTCATGGCGTGAGTGTCCGTGTGTAGACGTTCTGGGTCTTGTGGTGCGCGTAACCGATGCGCTGGTAGAACGGATGCGAGTCCTCGCGGGTCAGGCTGGAACGCACCACCATGTCCTGCACGCCGCGACGCTGCCGCGCCCAGGCTTCGACCGCGGCGACCAGCGTGCTGCCGGCGCCGCTGCGCCGCAGGCGGGCATCGACGACCAGCGCGATCAGTTCCACGCGCTCGCCGAACTGCAGCAGGGTGCGATGCTCGGCGGCGACGAAGCCGACGATGCCGTCGCCACCCTCGGCCGACGGATCGTCGAGCACGAAGAACGCATGGGTGGAGCGCGTCAACAGGCGCTCGAAGCGCTGCGCGATGGGCGCGGGATCGAGGTCGGGATCCAGCTGCAAGGTGAGTTGCGCGATGTGCGCGGCATCCGTGGGGCGGGCGCCGCGCACGGTGAAGGTCAGTGGCGACGTGGTGTTCATTGCGCTTCCCGCAGCCAGCGCGCCGCGTCCAGCGCGAAGTAGGTCAGCACGCCGTCGGCGCCCGCGCGCTTGAACGCGAGCAGCGCTTCCAGCGCACAGGCGCGTTCGTCCAGCCAGCCGTTCCGCGCGGCGGCCTTCAGCATCGCGTATTCGCCGCTGACCTGGTATGCGAAGGTCGGCGCGCCGAATTCGTCCTTCACCCGGCGCACGATGTCGAGATACGGCATGCCGGGTTTGACCATGATCATGTCCGCGCCTTCGTCCAGATCCTGCGCCACTTCGCGCAGCGCTTCGTCGGCATTCGCCGGGTCCATCTGGTAGCCGTACTTGTTGCCCTTGCCGAGCGCGCCGGCCGAGCCCACCGCATCGCGGAACGGGCCGTAGAAACTGCTGGCGTATTTCGCGGCATACGACAGGATGCGGGTGTGGATGTGGCCGCCGACTTCCAGCGCCTCGCGGATCGCGCCGATGCGGCCGTCCATCATGTCGCTGGGCGCGACCACGTCGGCGCCGGCGCGCGCGTGCGACAGCGCCTGCTGCACCAGCGCTTCGACGGTGTCGTCGTTGACCACGTAGCCGCTGTCGTCGATCAGCCCGTCCTGGCCGTGGGTGGTGTAGGGATCGAGCGCGACATCGGTGATCACGCCGAGTTCCGGAAACCGCTGCTTGAGCGCACGCACTGCGCGCTGCATCAGGCCGTCGTCGTCCCACGCGGCGGCGCCATCGAGCGATTTGGCCTCCGGCGCGGTCACCGCGAACAGGGCGAGCGCCGGTACGCGCAGTTCGCTGGCGTCTTCGGCGACCTTCAGCAGTTCGTCGATCGAAAGACGCTCGATGCCCGGCATCGAAGCGATCGGCGCGCGGCCGTCGAGTTCGTGGACGAACACCGGATAGATCAGATCGTTGGCGGTGAGGACGTGTTCGCGCATCAATCGACGCGAGAACTCGCTGCGGCGCATGCGGCGGAGGCGGGTCATGGGAAAGGTCTGCATGCGCGCAATGATACGCCCCGGGTCGGACGGGGGCTCGCCGTGGCCAGGCGCTGCCCGCCGTGCCAACCCTTCCACTGCGAGTGAACGCTGCCGCAACTGTCCGTATCGCAGCCCGAACGGTGGCTAGTTCTGTGATTGATTGCGGGGTTTTGGGCGGATCGCGCGCCGAAGATGCGCCACCCCGGCAGGGATCGTCGCTGCTGCCGGGCCACGCCCGTGCCCTGGATGGCACGTCAGGACCCGCCGCAGGCATGCGGCCATCGCCACAGGACTTTCCCGTGACCACACTCCAGACCTTCGAGCTGCCCCGCGCGGTAACGGGCAGCGCCTCCGATCGCCTGCTCGCCGACGCCCTCATCGCGGCCTGGCGCCGCGACGGCATTTTCCAGCTCGCCGTTTCCGGCGAGCACCCGGGCGTGGTGAACCGTGCGCTGGACGCGAGCCGCCGCTTCTTCGCGCGTCCGTTCGAAGAAAAGACGCCGTTGCTCAACGACACCGGCTACAGCGGCTACATCGCTTCGGGCGAAGAAATCACCGCAGGGGAAGCCGACTTCTCCGAAATCTTCACCGTCTGCCCGGATCTGCCGGAGGACCATCCGCGGGTGCGCGCCGGTTGGCCCGGCCACGGCCCCGTGCCGTGGCCGGACATCGAGTACCGGGACCGCATGCGCGAGTTCATGGCGCGGGCCGGGGATGTCGGCCAGCGGCTGTTGCGCCTGACCGCGCTGGGGCTGGGGCTGGACGACATCGATGCGCTGGCGCGGATGACCGACGACGGCTGGCATCACATGCGGGTGCTGCGCTTCCCCACCGCGAATTCCGGCAACCGCGCGCGGGGCATCGGTGCGCACACCGATTACGGTCTGCTGGTGATCGCGGCCCAGGACGATGTCGGCGGTCTCTACGTCCGGCCGCAGGTCGACGGCGAGGTCCGCAAACGCAACTGGCTGCCCGGCGAGAGTTCCGCGGGCATGTACGAACACGAGGACCCGTGGACGTTCGTCGCCCCGGTGCCCGAAGTGCTGACTGTGTTCCCCGGCGACATCCTGCAGTTCATGACCGATGGCCGGCTGTTGTCCACGCCGCACAAGGTGAAGCTGAACACCCGCGACCGCTACGCCATCGCGTATTTCCACGAACCCGCCTTCGACGCGGTGGCGCGTCCGCTGTTCCGCCCCGACAGCGGCGAGTCGATCCACTACGGCACGCATTTCACCAACATGTTCATGCGCTGCTATCCCGAACGCCCTGCCACGCAGCGCATCGTGCGGGAGAACCGGCTGCGCTGGTTGCCGGACTCGGACGCGAAAGCCGCGGCCTGAGCGTTCCGGCGCATCTCCTTCTGTTCTGAAGGAAGACGCGCGCACGCCGCATGGACGCGCGGCGTGCGCGGATCCGTCGTATCCCGGCCTGTCGCGTAGCCAGTCCGTGGCAGGCCCTACAATCCTTGGATGCGACTGCTGCGATCACTGCCGTTGAGATCACTGCCGCCCATGGCCCGCGCCTGCCTGCTGTTCCTCGGCGGCCTGGCGCTGCTGTGTTGGCTGGGGCCGCTGTGCATCGCGTTCGACCCGCATCGGCCCGACTGGCAGGCGCTGTCGGTGGCGCCGGGCGTCGGCGGGCACTGGTTCGGCACCGACGCCATCGGCCGCGATGTGTTCGCGCGCACCCTGGCGGGCGGTCGGCTGTCGCTGACGGTCGGTTTCCTCGCCAGTCTGGTCGCGCTGGGCGTGGGCCTGGGTTTCGGCGCCAGCGCCGGGCTGGCCGGCGGCTGGGCGGAACGGCTGATGCTGCGCGTGCTCGACATGTTCAGCGCGCTGCCGTTCCTGCTGATCGTGATCCTGCTGCTGACCCTGTTCGAGCGTTCGCTGTGGCTGCTGTTGGTGGCGATCGGCGGCTACGTCTGGATAGATCTGGCGCGGGTGATGCGCGCCGAGAGCGCGCGGCTGCGCGAGATGCCGTTCATGCTCGCCGCCACCGCCGCCGGCGCGAGCTTCGGCCAGCGCCTGCGCTGGCATGCGCTGCCGAATCTGCTGCCGCTGGCGTTCGTGTACCTGGGCCTGATCCTGCCGCAGGCGATCCTGGTCGAAAGCTTCCTCGGCTTTCTCGGCCTGAGCGTGGACGAGCCGTCGGCGAGCTGGGGCACGCTGCTGTCGGAAGGCGTGCAGGAACTGGACAGCGCGCCGTGGACGCTGCTGTTCCCCGCGGCATTCCTGGTCGCGACGCTGGCGGCGTTCCAGTTCCTGGGCGATGCGCTACGCGACTGGCTGGATGTGCATGCTGTGCCACGCACTGACGTTGAGCGCGAGTCCGCCGCCGCATGACGCTGTCGCTGCGCCAGCTCGAAGTGCATGTCGGCCCGCGTCGCCTGCTCGGTCCGCTCGACCTCGAACTCGTGCCCGGGCAATGCCTCGGCGTGGTCGGCGAAAGCGGCAGCGGCAAGAGTCTCGCCGCGCTGTCGCTGCTTGGTCTGCTGCCGGCGGGACTGCGCGCGACCGGCGCGCTCGCGCACGACGGCGCCGACACCGCATTGACCTCACGCATGCACGCGGCGCTGCGCGGTCGCGCGCTGGGCTGGGTGCCGCAGGATCCGCTGGCGGCGCTGCATCCGCTGCGTACGGTCGGCGCGCAGATGCGGGAAACGCTGCGCGCGTACGGCCATGCCGACGCGGACGCGCGCGATCTGCTCGAACGCGTGCAGTTGTCCCATCCCGCTGCCGCATTGAAACGATTTCCGCACCAATTTTCCGGCGGCCAGCGCCAGCGCATCGCCATCGCGCTGGCGCTGTGCAGTCGGCCGCGCTATCTCATCGCCGACGAGCCGACCTCGGCGCTGGATGCGCGCATCGCCCGCGAGGTGCTGGATCTGCTTGATGCGCTGCGCCGCGAGGACGGGCTCGGGCTGATGCTGATCAGCCACGACCTGCCGCTGGTCGGCGCGTATGCCGAGCACGTGCTGGTACTGCGCCGCGGCGATCTGGTCGAACGTGGCGCGACCCGCGACGTGTTCGCGGATCCGCAGCATGCGTACACGCGCGAGTTGATCGCGGCGGACGCGCTGCCGTTCGTAGGAGGATCTTCAGGCGTAGGAGGGCCTTCAGGCCCGAGCTCTTCCGCGATCATGGGGCAAGAGCTCGGGCCTGAAGGCCCTCCTACGAGAGCGGTGCCGCTGCTGCGCGCCGAAGCCATGCGCATGCAGTATCCGCGCGCGCCGACGCCCGCGTTGGACGATGTCTCGCTCACCCTGCATCGCGGCGAAGGGCTCGCGCTGCTCGGCGAAAGCGGCAGCGGCAAGAGCACGCTCGGCCGCGCGGTGCTGCGGCTGCTGCGCGGCGCGCAGGGACGGGTGTGGCTGGACGATGTCGAGCTGACCGCGTTGAAAGGCGCCGCGCTGCGCGCGATGCGCAAACGCATCGGCGTGGTGTTCCAGGACCCGTACGCGTCCCTGGACCCGCGCATGCGCGTGGCCGAGATCGTGAGCGAACCGCTGCGGATCCACGGCATCGGCGATGCCGCATCGCGGCTGGCGAAAGCCGGCGAACTGTTGACGGCGGTCGGCCTCGATCCCGACATGGCCATGCGATACCCGCACCAGTTTTCCGGCGGCCAGCGCCAGCGCATCGCCATCGCCCGCGCGCTGGCCTGCGATCCGGAGTTGCTGGTCTGCGACGAAGCGGTGTCGGCGCTGGACGCGCATCATCGCCGCGAGATTCTCGCGCTATTGGCGACATTGAAGCGCGAGCGCGGGCTGGCGCTGTTGTTCGTGACCCACGATCTTGCCGCGGCCGCAGCGGTGGCCGAACGCATCGCGGTGCTGGAAGCGGGACGGATCGTGGAGATCGGCGATGCGGCCGAGGTGTTGCGCAATCCGCGGCATGCGCATACGCGGGCGCTGGTGGCCGCCCGGTTCGGGATCGGCCTCGCCGCCGCGACCGGCGACCGTCGCAATGCACGAAGCCCGGATCGAATCCGGGCTTCGTGCGCGCCGCGCGAGGGGCAATGACGCTTCCCCGCGCGCCGCACCGGTCAACGATTCTTCGGTCGAGGCAGGTTGTACTGCTGATAGATCAGGTCGATCGTGTCGGAAAGCGCGGCCGAGTTGACCGACAGCGACTCCCGCGTCGTCAGCACATTCTGCGTCCGCAGCGTCTGCGAATAGCTCAACATGCATTTCAGGTACTTCAGCGGCTGATCGGCGTTGCCGAACAGGCAGACATTGCGCTGCGCACTGACGTTGGCGCCGATCACCAGCCCGCCAGCTTGCGAGGCCGGCACGATCGTCGGCCAGCGGCCGATTTTGGCGCCGCCGCGGGAAACGCCCCAACCGGTGTCCTTGAATAGCGCCGGCGTCAGATCGAGATTGAACTGCGCGTTGAGCGTGGGCGTCAGGCCGGGTTCCATCAGCGCATTCGGCGACAGTGCGGCGTCGAAGTGCGAGAACGTCGATCCGGGCTGGACGACGCTGGGCGTGAACAATTGCACGCGTCCGGTGGCATCGGCCCCGACGAAGCGTCCGGGGACGGTACCGACCGAGGCGGTGAGCCCCGGCAATCCCGCCTTGATCGCATCCGCATCCGCCGCAACGATCTGCAGCGCGGGAATGTCAGCGACCACGGTCGGATCGTCGCTCATCGCGATCAGGCCCGGCGGAGACGTCGCGAGATTGCCGATGATCGCCGCCACCGCACCGGCGTTCTGCGCATTCACGACCTTGACTTCGAAACTGCAGGTGCCGCGGTTGATGAAAGCGACCCTGCCGGACAGGCTGCCGGCAGGCAAGGCTTCGCAGGCATCGGCGGTATCGGCGCCTGCGCCATCGTTGGCGAGCGCGATGGTGCCGCTGAAATTCGCCGCTGTCGCAGCCGGGCCGAAACTGGCGGTGCCGTAATCGTTGTTGGCGGAGACCGTGCCGCGGATTTTCAGCAGCAGTTTTTCGTCGAGGACGAGCTTCGCTTCCTGCTTGACGCGAGTGCCGTCCCAGACCGTCCGTCCCGGCGTGCGGATGGCCGCTGCGCGGGTTTCATCGGTCATGCCGGCGTCGCCGAAACGCAGCCCGGTCACATTGTCGAACGCGATCCGCGTGTAGGCGTCCGAGCGCGGTGTGCCGTCGAAATTGGCCAGCTGCCCGCTGCCCTGATCCACGAAGCCCAGGAAGCCCAGTCCGTGGCCGATTTCGTGCGCCACGACATTCAGGAAATTGAGCTGCCCTTCCGGGGTGCGGCCATCGAGACCGTAGTACCAGCCGCTGCCTTCGATGCATCCGGGCGAACCCAGATCGGCATTGAAAGCGCTGCTGATGTCGATGTCGTTCGGGAAGACATAGTCGGCGCCTGCATTGAGATTGGTGCCGGCCAGGGAGTTCGCCAGCGCCGCCGAGTACCAGGTGCCGGCGACGGGGGCATTGGGGAAGTCCCGGTTCACATACCAGGGGCCGGCCGCGCCCAGAACGCCAGCCGTGGCGGTGCATGGCAGCGACTGGAAACTTGCGGCGACCCGCACCTCGACATCGCTGCGGAGTACGGCGCCCCAGAGATCGGCTGCGAATTGATAGACGATCCTGCGTTGATCGCCGACGGTCTTGCCCGGATTGCCGCCGACCGGCGCAGCGGCGGTCGGGTCGTTCAAGCCGCTGCCGGCGGGATCGCGATTGAGCGGGATGATGGTGGCGGCATTCGCCGCGACGGTGGACAGCAGCAGAACGCTGCCCAGCGCGAGACTCAAGGTTCGGCGTTTCATTTCATCGCCTCCTCGGGTGCGGCTTCGTCCGCATGGCCGCTTTCGGAGAGGACGATCCTGCCGTCGGCGCCGACCCGCGCATTGAGTTGCGTCATGGCGGATTGCGGGACCCGGACCGAGACCGAACCATTGGCCGCCTTGCGCACGGTCAGCGCGGCTGCGGCGTTGTCTGCGGGGGCGCTCCCGTAACGTGCGGCATCGGCTGCGGAGCGTTTCTGGGCAGGAATCGAGGACAGCGCCGCGCTTTCTTCGGGAGTCAGATTGCGGATGCGGCCGGTGGCGGGATCGATCGCGACCTTGATGGCGGGAGCCTGCGGCTCCGGCGCGTCGGACGACGGGGGCTGTTGCGCTTGCGCGCTCAGGGCGAAGCAGAATCCTGCCGCGACGGACAGGGTGATCTTGCTGTGATTCATGATGCGTTCTCCATGACAGACAGGGGGTATCCGGCATGTCTCTGCCGTGTCGTGCCGGGGGGCATCGACGGATACCGGTTAGAGAAGCTCCTGGGACGACGATCGATCGCTGCATCCGCGGCATTACGGAGGCGAGGCGGGCGACCATCGAAGGCCCGCATGAATATCCGGACCTGTTCTCGCCGAATCGAACGCGGATGCGTTCTCAAGGGTCACGGTTGGTCCTGCTACCGCTGAGCGACGGACTGATCCGCGGCTCCGAGAATGCGCGAACAGTGAGCATTCGCAGAACCGAATTCGTGGCCCGAAAGTCACGTCCAAGCGCATGCGAGATATCTTGAATTTCTCTTTATTTCAGCGGTTTCAGCTGAAAATCAGCTGCATCCGAACGCGGCTGGCGCTACATGCCGGATCGCCATGAACTCATGCCGGCGACGCTGTCGGTCGGTGCTCGAAAGCGGCTTCATGCGCTGAGGTTATGACGCTGGAAATCCTCCGGAGCAGTCCATCACAGACCTCTTCGGGAATCGGTCGATCAACGCATGTTCGCTGCTGCGCGCACGGTCGTCATTGGAGTCGGATACCCGGCCTCATTCTGCGGACGGTCGTCACCGAACCGCCGCAACCGTGATGTCATGAAGGGCGCTGGCGGCAACCAAGGCCGCCCATCGCTTCAGATAATCCCGCCGCCGATGCTGAGCCGGATCGCCGCGATCACGATCACGATGCCGTTGAGCAGCAGCCCGGCTTTCCCGCGCCGGCTCTTCTCGCCGCGGACCATGATGCCGATCGCGGCGATGATCGCGCCCACGCCGGCGAACGGAATCACCATCCAGTTCAGCCAGCCCAGCAGCGGGATCAGGCCGAGGAACATCAGCAGCATCGCGACGATGCCCCAGAGCAGACTGATCAGACCCATGGCGATGCACTCATGATGGCCGCGGACGCGCGGACCGGCGATGTCGGAAATGGTTGCGATGCGCGGGAATTCAAGCGTGTACGCCGTCGATTTCCACCGCCAGCTCGCGGCGGCAGATCGCCGCGTGCAGCAGCATCCGCGGCACGCTGGTGCCGAAACGTTCGTCCAGCGCCGAGGCGACCAGCGGCAGGTCGTCGGCGTCGCGGACGTAGACCTTCAGCCGGGTGCCGCTGCCGAATCCGGCCGGCAGCGAGGGCTGGTGGCGGCGGGCTTCGGCCAGCAGTGCGTCGAAGTTGGCGAAGGTCTCGCCGATCTGGCTCAGCAGTTCGCCGGCATGCAGCGACGCATGGCCGACCACGCTGGCGGTGCCGGACAGCAGCAGCGGCATGGCGCTGCCGGGCGGCGGCAGCATCGCGCGGGCGAAACTCGGCGACTGCGGCCCGTATTGCCGCGGGTAGCGGTAGGCGCTGACCTGGCGCGGGTTTTCCACCGGGGTGCCGCGCTGGTCGGCCGACAGCCAGTAGACCTGCAGCGTGCGCTGGCCGTCGCAGCGGCCGATCGCGGTGGCCGCCGGCAGTTCCACGGTGTCGAAACGGCCCAGCCCGCGGGCGCGGCCGACGCAGAACTGGCGGTAGCGTTCGGTATCGCCGTCGCCCTGGGTGATCGCGTCGAGGTAGTTCCACACCCGCAGCAGATGCGGCGTGCGGCTGCCGGAGACGAAATCGACCAGCTGCGAGTAGGCGCGTTCGGCGGCTTCGCAGATGTCGCTGTGGTGGGGGTGGTCGCCCGGCGGTTCGTCGATCTCGATCACGCCGAAGGTGAGGTGACCGTCGGTGGACCAGCGGATCTGGCCGCCGATGGGGTCGCCGTGGCGCCCGAATTCGACCGGCGCCGCGCAGCGCCAGCGTTCGAACGGCGCGGTGCCGTAGGGCTGCAGCGGAATGCGCAGATAGCGGGGGTCGTCGCATTGCGGGGCGTCGGTGCCGAAGCCGAACACCGCCAGGGTGTCGGCGGTGAGCAGCGCTTCGGGCGCGCGCGCCTGCACGTAGTCGACGGTCAGCGCCGAGCCTTGCCCGGAGAGGTACATCGGCTGGCTCATGAGCGCTCCGCCTGCAGGGTGTCGCCGCTGAAGCCGGCGGTGCGGCCGCGGCGGATGCGCCACCAGGCGCGCAGCGCGCGCGGCGCCATGCCCGCCGCGTTCAGCGCGTAGATCAGCCGGAACAGCCGCAGCCGGCGGACCACGGCCGGGTTGTCGAACACGTCGCCAGCGAGCAGCGAGATCACCGCCTGTTCGATCTGGAACTTGTTGCTGGGGCGGGCGAACAGGCGTTGCATCACCGGGGTGTTGAAGCGATAGATGAACCACGAGAATTCTTTCAGGCCGCGGTCGAGCCGCTGCGTCATCTCCCGCTGCAGCGCCGCTTCGCTGGCCGGTTCGCGCAGCGCGCCGTCCACCATGATCGCGGCGCGTTCGGCGCTGTGCATGCCCAGATACACGCCGGAGGAGAAGATCGGATCGATGAACGCATAGGCGTCGCCGACCATCGTCCAGCCCGGGCCGGCCATCCGCGAGCAGAGATAGGAATAGTTGCCGGTGGCGTGGACCGGCGCCACGCGCTCGGCGTGGCGCATCCGCGCTTCCACCGTCGGCACCGTGCGCAGGGTGCGCAGCAGGAAGGTCTCGGTGTCGCCGTCGCGCTGTTTGAGGTAGTCGGGCGAACACACCGCGCCGATGCTCATCACGTCGTCGCGCAGCGGGATCAGCCAGATCCAGCCGTGGGCGAAACGCTCGACGGTGATGTTGCCGGCCTCCTCGCCGTCGCGCCGGACCACGCCGCGGAAATGGCTGAACAGCGCCGCGGACTGGTGTTTCGGGTTCTTGCGCTTGAGCCTGCGACGCGCGCCCAGGAAGGTGTCGCGGCCGCTGGCGTCGATGAGATAGCGCATCCGCACCTCGAATTCGCTGCCGTCGGCGTTGCGCGCCCGGGCCCGCGTCGGCCGGCCGTCGGCGTCGTCGTCCACCGACAGCACGGTCACGCCCTCGCGGCTGTCGGCGCCGGCTTCCGTGGCGGCCTCGAACAGCAGCCGGTCGTATTCGTCGCGCTTGACCTGGTAGGCGTAGCCGAACTGCGGGTTCAGGGCGCGATCGAAACGGAACATCTGGACCCGGCTGGTACCGTCCGCCAGGGTCAGCGGGAAGTCGGCGCCGGGTTTGTGGACGCCGATCGCGGCGACCCGGTCCAGCACGCCCAGGCGCTGGAGGATCGGCAGATTCATCGGCAGCAGGGACTCGCCGATGTGGAAGCGGGGGTGGTGCGCTTTTTCCAGCTGCAGCACCCGCCAGCCGCGGCGGGCCAGGGTGATGGCGGCGGTGCTGCCGGCGGGGCCACCGCCGATCACCAGCACGTCGCAGTTCACGGCTTCCAGGCCCACGGTATCGCGGTCGACGGAAAGGGGCGTCGCGGGTGGCGGTATCTCCTTTTCCGCCGGCATCGTGCGTCCATCGCCTGATTGGGCCGTCATACTCTTCTTGTTGCAGTCTGAGACTGGCATCATACCGCGTGGCGTGTCACCGCCGTCCGGTCTCATGGGCGGCGACACAGGCTCCGGCATGCCTTCCCCATCTCAGGCCGACCTGCGCTGCCGGTCGGCGCGTCCTACGACGCCGTGCGGCGGCCCTTATCAGGTGCCCGCTCAGCGGCGCTGTTTCCTTCGAATCCTGGATCGTTTGCCATGTCTGCACTGACTCCCGCCGAACTCGAACTGGCGGAACTGCTGGTCGAGAGCCTGAACCTCGAAAGCGTCGCCGCCGCCGAAATCGACCCGGACGCGCCGCTGTTCGGCGCCGGTCTGGGCCTGGATTCGATCGACGCGCTGGAGCTGTCGCTGGCGATCAGCAAGAAGTACGGCTTCCAGCTGCGTTCGGACAACGACGACAACCGCCTCATCTTCGGTTCGCTGCGCGCGTTGTCGGCCCACGTCCAGCAGCACAAGGCGGAGTGATCGCCGTACTGCGGCTGTTGTTGCTGGTGATGTACGCGCCGCTGGCGCATTTCGCCGGGACCCTGCACTCGCCGCTGCTGGCGGTGCTGGCGCTGGGCGATCTGGCGCTGATGGTGCTGATCGATGGCCTGCTGCGCCGGCGCCCCGCCGCTTGGCTGGCGCTCGGGGCGTCCGCGGTCGCGCTGTTCGCGCTGGCGCAGTCGCGTCATGCGCTGATGCCGCTGCTGCTGGTGCCGCCGCTGTTTACCGCTTTGATCGGCTGGTGGTTCGCGCGCAGCCTGCGTCCGGGACGCGAGCCGATCATCGCCAAGGTCGTGGGCGCGCTGTACGCGCGGGCCGGCATGCCGCTGTCCGAACGGCATCGCCGCTATACCCGCGGTCTCACGATGGCCTGGGCGGTGTTGCTGGGCTTGCTGACCGTGGTGAACCTGACCCTTGCGCTGATCGCGGTGCCGGACGGGGTGCTGATGCAACTGGGCCTGCACGCGCCGGTCACGGTGACCAACGCGCAGTGGTCGCTGGTCGCCAACATCGCCAACTACGGAGTGCTCGGCGGGTTCGCGCTGATCGAATACCACGCGCGGAAATTCGTGTTCCCGGTGCGGCCCTACCGCAACATCGTCGACTTCGGCCGGCAGATGGCCGCGCTCGGGCCCGCGTTCTGGCAGAGCTTCTTCGATGCCGAAAACGCGGGCAATGCGGGCATCGGCCCGGACCGCCGCGGTTCCGACAACGCGGGAGCGCCGCGATGACCCGGTACGAGGTGCTTCGGCACGATCCGTGCGTGGCCATGCGCATGTCCCTTGCCGATGCGTTCCGACGTATGCCCCACAACATCCTTCGCGAGGCCGCACGCCATGTCGTCGATTGACCTGCCGCGGCTGGGCATCGATACCCGACGCCACGAATCGGCCCCGGTGCGCGCGCTGTGGTCGCTCTGGAACATGCTGCAGCTCGCCTTCACCCTGCTGTGGACCGGCGTGGGCATCGTGATCGTGCTGGCGTTCGGCGCGTTGACGCGCTCGCCGCGACTCCTGCTGCGCACCGCGTCGCGGGTCTGGGCGCCGGGGCTGCTGCACGGCGCGGGCGTGCGCTTTTCGGTCGAGGGCGCCGATGCCGTCGACTGGTCCAGGCCGTACATGATCGTCGCCAATCACCAGTCGGTGATCGATATCTGCGCGCTGTTCCGCGCGGTGCCGGTGCCGCTGCGCTTCGTGCTGAAGCAGGAAATGACCCGGGTGCCGCTGGTCGGCCGCTATGCGAAGTTCACCGGGATGCTGTTCATCGACCGCGACAGCGGCCGCGCCGCGTCGAAAATGCTGCGCGACGCCGCGGCGCTGCTGCGCACCGGCGCCACGGTCTGCATCTTCCCGGAAGGCACCCGCAGCCGCGACGGCCGGGTCGGCGCGTTCAAGGTCGGCGCGTTCCAGGCGGCGGACGATGCCGGCGTCGACGTGCTGCCGATCGCGATCTCCGGCGCCGGCGCGGTGCTGCCGACCGAAGGCCTGTTCCGCGTGCGTCCCGGCCGCATCGTCGTGCGCATCGGCACGCCGCTGTCCACCGCCGGCAAGGACCGTCAGGCCCTGGCTGCCGAAGCCCGGGCGGCCGTCGTCGCGATGCTGGAGCGGGCGCCTTCCGCATGACCAACCCCGCGACGACGACGACATTCCCGATCAACGGGTTCGCGATCACCCGCTTCACCATCCCTCACGACCATCCGTGCCTGCCCGGCCATTTCCCCGGCCGGCCGATCGTGCCGGGGGTGGTCGTGCTCGACCGCGTGCTGGCTGCCATCGAAGCCCGGCACGGTGGCGCGCTCGGCGCGCTGCGGATGCCGCAGGTGAAATTCGCGCAGCCGCTGCTGCCCGGCGAGGAGGTGCGCATCGAGCTTGAGGCGCTGCCCGACATCGCTCCGCCGCGCTGGCGGTTCCGCGTGCTGCGCGACGATGCGCTGCTGGCCAGCGGCGAAGTACGCGCGGCCGACGACTGCGATCCGGATCACCCTATCGAAAAGACCGCGACATGAGCACCGAATGGAAACAGCGGCCCGAAGGCGGCGGCCGTTTCGCGCTGTGGCTGATCCGCAGCATCGGCCGCTACGGCGGGCGCGCGCTCTCGCGTCTGCTGCTGTATCCCATCACCCTGTACTTCCTGGTCCGCCGCGGCCCCGAGCGCAACGCTTCGCGGGCGTGGCTCGGTCGCGCGCTGGGCCGTCCGGCCACGCTGTGGGATGCCGCGAAACACGTCCACACCTTCGCCGCGACCATCCTCGACCGCATCTTCCTGCTCGGCGAAAGCCCCGAGCGGCTGGCGCGCCGCTTCGACGTGGCGGTGCGCGGCCTCGACGAACTGCATGCGCATCTCGACCAGGGCCGCGGCATGCTGCTGTTCGGCTCGCACCTGGGCAGCTTCGAAGTGCTGCGCGTGCTGGCGCGGCAGCGGCCGGAATACACCATCCGCGTGGTCCTGGATAAAGCCCACAACCAGGCGGTGACCGAACTGCTGGACGCGCTGAATCCCGAGATCGCCGCGACCGTGATCGACGCCGGCCAGGACGGCCCGGGGTTGATGCTGGCGATCCAGGCGGCGGTGCAGGAAGGCGCGCTGGTCGCGCTGTTGATCGATCGCGCGCATCCGGGCGGGCAGACCGTCATGGCGCCGTTCTTCGGCCGCGAGGCGCCGTTCCCCACCGCGCCTTGGCTGATCGCCGCCGCGCTGAAGGCGCCGGTCACGCTCGGGTTCGGCCTGTATCGCGGCGGCAACCGCTACGACCTGATCTTCGAGAACTTCAGCGACGACGTGGTCATCCCGCGCGCCGAGCGCAGGACCGCCATCGAGGCGTTGATCCGCCGTTACGCCGCGCGGCTGGAGGATGTGGCGCGTACCGCCCCGTACAACTGGTTCAACTTCTACGATTTCTGGAATCACGACGATGATGCATGACCGCGCTTCCGGGCTTCCGCGCCGCGCATCGCGTCTCGCAGCGTATGCGATGACGTCGGCGATGATGCTGTCCGGCATTCTGGTGTCGGCCATGGCTGCGACGACCGTGCAGGCGCAGGGCGCCGACGCCGACTGGATCCTGCGCGCGCTGGCGCGACCGGCGCCGATGCGCACCGATTTCGTCGAAGTGCGCGATTCGCCATTGCTGAAGACGCCGTTGCGCCTCTCCGGCGAATACCGCCGCCCGCGCGAGGACACGCTGGTGCGCGAAGTGCGTTCGCCTTATCGCGAAACCACCACGTTGCGCGCCGGCGAAGCCACCATCGCCCGCGACGGCAAGGCGCCGCGCACGTTCTCGCTGTCGCGCGCGCCGGAACTCGCCAGCCTGCAGAACAGTTTCGGCGCGCTGCTGGCCGGCGACCGCGTCGGCATCGAGCGCGTTTACCGCGTGACGGCGCAGGGCGACCGTGCGCGCTGGACGCTGACGCTCGCGCCGAAGGACAAGGCCTTGGCCGCGCGCGTCCGCGACATCGTGCTGTATGGCCAGGGCGCCGAGCTGCGCTGCATCGAAACCCGGCCGGTGAAGGGCGAGCTGCAGCGCACGCTGCTGGCCAGCGCCGCTTTGGCGGTGAAGGCCGACAGCGATGCGAATGCGATGCAGGCGTTGTGCCGGAACGGCGTGAAGTGATGTCAGATCGAACCATCGACATGTCATCCCGAACCGAAGGTGAGGGATCTGCTTTTGCTTTGTATGCGGAGGAAAAGCAGATCCCTCGCGTTGCTGCGCAACACTTCGGGATGACAGTTTCGATAATGGATGAAAGGCGTTCGGCATGACCGCCACCCGCCGCACCGCGCTCGCCCTCGTCTGGCTGATCGTGCTGATCGGTGCCGGCGTGTTCATCAGCGGGCGCCTGCAGGTCAGCGGCGACCTCCGCAAATTCATGCCCTCCGCCGAAACCCCGGCGCAGAAGCTGCTGCTGGACGAACTGGGCGAAGGCCCGGGGTCGCGGCTGCTGCTGATGTCGCTGGTCGGCGCCGATGCCGAAACCCTCGCCGCGCAGTCGCAACAGATCGCGCAGACTTTGGCAGCCGACGAGCGCTTCAGCCTCGTCGCCAACGGCGGCGAGGATGGCCTGGATGCGATTCCGGAACGCCTGCGTCCGTATCGCTATCTGCTGTCGCCGACCCTCGATGCACGCCCTCTCGATGCAGCGTATCTGCGCGAAGAACTCGACGCGCGCGTGCAGGATCTCGGCTCGCCCGCGGCGGCGCTGATCGAACCGCTGCTGCCCTCCGATCCCACGCTCGAAACCCTGCGCATCGCCGAAGCCATGCAACCGGCGAACGCGCCGCAGCGCCTGCACGGCGTGTGGTTCGACAAGGCCGGCCGCGAAGCGCTGCTCGCGATCGAAACGAAAGCAGCGGGCTTCGATCCCACCGGACAACAGCTTGCGGTGAGCGCGATCGAAGCCGCATTCGCGGAAGCGCGCGGCAACAGCAAGGCAACGATGACGCTCACCGGCCCCGGCGCGTTCTCGGTCGAGATCGGCGGGCGTACCCAGCGCGAAGCGAGCCTGATCGGCATGGTCGATACCGTCGGCCTGATCCTGTTGCTGCTGATCGCGTATCGCAGCTGGCGCACGCCGCTATTCGGCGTGCTGCCGCTCGCCAGCGCCGGTCTGGCCGGCCTCGGTGCGGTCGCGCTGCTGTTCGAGGGCGTGCACGGCATCACCGTCGCCTTCGGTTTCACGCTGATCGGCGTGGTCCAGGATTACCCGATCCATCTCTTCAGCCACCAGCGCGCCGGCATTTCGCCGTGGGCGAACGCGCGCGCGATCTGGCCGACGCTCGCCACCGGCGTGGCCTCGACCTGCATCGCCTATGTCACCTTCTTGTTTTCCGGCGTCGATGGCCTGCAGCAGCTCGCGGTGTTCACCATCGCCGGGCTCGGCGTCGCCGCCCTCACCACGCGTTTCCTGCTGCCGGCGTTGATCGATCCGGCGCAGCAGGGTTTCGATCGCGGCGACATCGCCGCTTCGCCGCGGCTCGCAAGGCTGTGGACAGCGGTCGCGCGCGTGCCGCGCCCGCGCGGTTGGCAACTCGCGGCGTTGGCTGTCGTGTGCATCGGCATCGTTGCGCTCGCGCCCGGCGCGTTCTGGCAGAACGATCTGTCCAAACTCACGCCGGTGCCGGCGGATGCGCTCGCGCGTGATGCGCATCTGCGCGAAGAACTCGGCGCGCCCGACGTGCGCTATCTGCTGGCGGTGCGCGGCGCCAATGCCGAAGAAGCGCTGCAGCGCGTCGAAACCCTGCATCCGAAACTGGATGCGCTGATCGGGCGCAAGGCCATCGCCGGCTACGACAGCGTGGCGCGGACCTTGCCCAGCGGCGCGACCCAGCGCGCGCGCCAGGCGAATCTGCCTGCGCCGGATGCGCTGCGCGCAGCGCTGGATACCGCAGTCGCGGCCACGCCGTTCCGCAGCGACGCGTTCGAGGATTTCGTCGCCGATGTCGAGCGCGCGCGCACCTCTGCGCCGCTGGGCCTGCGCGATCTCGACGGCACGCCGCTGGCGACGCGCGTCGGCGGGCTGCTGCTCGAAAACGAAGACCATGCCACCGCGTTGGTGTCGATGACCGGCCTGACCGATCCCGAGGCGGTCGCGCGCGCCGTGAACGCGCCCGGTATCGAACTGCTCGATCTCAAGACCGCGTCCGAATCGCTGGTGGAAGCCTATCGCGAGCGCGTGCTGCTGGCGCTCGCCATCGCCGCGCTGCTGCTCGCCGCGACCGTGTGGCTGGCGCTGCGCACGCCGCGCCGCGCGCTGCGGGTGCTGCTGCCGATGGCGTTGACCACGCTGCTGATCCTCGCGGTGCTGCGCGGCTGCGGTATCGAACTGACGCTGTTCCATCTGGTCGCGCTGATCCTCGCCGCGGGCCTGGGCCTGGATTACGCGCTGTTCTTCGAGCATGCCGGCGACGATTACGAAGACCAGCTGCGCACGCTGCACGCGCTGATCGTCTGCAGCCTGATGACGCTGCTGGTATTCTTCCTGCTGGCGCTGTCCAGCATTCCGGTGCTGCGCGCGATCGGGGTGACGGTGACCCTGGGCGTCGTCGGCAATTTCGTGCTGGCGCTGTTGATCGCCAGGCATACGCTGGATCCCGCTGTAGGAGGGCCTTCAGGCCCGAGCTCTGCCGTAGGAGGCCCTTCAGGGCCGAGCTCTACCGCAGGAAGACCCTTGGGCGCGATTCCGGAAGAGCTCGGCCCTGAAGGGCCTCCTACAGGATCGGTTGCATGATTTCCCGCCACGACATCGAAGCGATGATTCCGCACAAGGGCGCGATGTGCCTGTGGGATGAAGTCATCGACTGGGACGCGCAGCGCATCCGTCTGCGCAGCGATGGCCATCGCGACGCCGTGCATCCGCTGCGTAGCGATGTTCGCCTGCGCGCGGTGCATCTGTGCGAGTACGGCGCGCAGGCGATGGCGGTCCACGGCGGCTTGCGTGGCGCCGCGGCCGGCGGCGAGCCGAAGGTCGGTTTCCTGGTGGCGCTGCGCGATGTGCAACTGCACGTCGCGCGTATCGACGATCTGGCCGATGCGTTGGAGTGCGAGGCCGAATTGCTGGCCGAAAGCGCGGCCAGCCAGCAGTATTCATTTCGTATCGTGCACGCGGGCGACGTCGTTGCCGAGGGGCGCGCGGCGGTGATGTTGCAGGGGTGATTCCCTGTGCCGGAACGGCCAGGAGCAAATCCCCCCGCCATCGCTGCGCGATGTCGACCCCCTTTTTCAAAGGGGGTGTGCAACGTTAGTGCGGTATGTCGAGCTACTGGTGAAATTGACGCAGCAGGATGTCGGCCCAATGGCACAAATGACGCTGCGGGATGTCAGCCCCCTTTGAAAAAGGAGGCGGGCGGCTGCGAAGCAGACGACGGCGGATTTGCGCTTGCTCTGTCCGCATTGCGGTAACGGATGATGCCATCTCCCGATAGAATCCAGATTCCGGTCGGCAGAAATCGCGGTTCGCAAAGAGAACGCCTTATGTCAAACAACAATCATCGCCGCGCCATCGTCAACTGAAACAAATGACGCTGCGGAATGTCAGCCCCCTTTGAAAAAGGGGGCGGGCGGCTGCGAAGCAGGCGACGGGGGATTTGCTTTTGATCCATTCCCGCGCCAGCAATCGACAATCCCTGCCCCGATGAGGCCGGGTCCGGAACGAAAGAAATCGTGCCTTGAACATCGTGTTTTGAAAGAGGATTCCTCATGTCGAACAACACCCAGCGCCGCGCCCTCGTCACCGGCGGCAGCGGCGATCTCGGCGGCGCGATCTGCCGCAAGCTCGCAGCCGATGGCGCGCATGTGATCGTCCACGCCAACGGCAACCTCGCGCGTGCGGAACAGGTGCGCGACGACATCCTGGCCGCGGGCGGCTCGGCCGAAGCGGTGGCCTTCGATGTCGCCGACGGCGACGCCACGCGCGCGGCGCTGATCGCGCTGCTGGAAGCCGGCACCATCCAGATCGTGGTCAACAACGCCGGCATCCACGACGATGCGCCGATGGCGGGCATGCGCGAAGACCAGTGGAAGCGGGTGATCGATGTTTCGCTGCACGGCTTCTTCCACGTCACCCAGCCGCTGCTGCTGCCGATGGCGCGCACGCGCTGGGGACGCGTGGTCAGCATTTCGTCGGTGTCAGGTGTGCTCGGCAATCGCGGCCAGACCAACTATGCGGCGGCGAAGGCCGCGCTGCACGGCGCATCCAAATCGCTGGCGCGGGAAATGGCCAGCCGCGGCATCGCGGTGAACGTCGTCGCGCCGGGCATGATCGCCGGCAACATGACCAAGGACGTGTTCCCGCCCGAACACATCAAACAGATCGTGCCGGCCGGCCGCGCCGGCACGCCGGAAGAAGTCGCCGCGCTGGTCGGTTTCCTGTGCAGCGACGGCGCGGCCTACATCAACGGCCAGGTGATCGGCGTCGATGGTGGGATGAGCTGAAACGATCGGCGCGCAAATCTGTGGGAGCGACGCATCGCGACGAACTGCGGACATGTCTCCGGAAAGCGTCGCGACTTGCGTCGCTCCCACAAGATCTTCAGTGAGATGTCTGTAGAGCGGCCTTCAGGCCGCTAGCTCGTTCGGGGAAAAGCAGCGGCCTGAAGGCCGCTCTACGTGAATCGCTGCGCTCAGGCCGCGGCGGCGTACCAGATCGCGGCGAGCGAGCGTTCTGTCGTCGATGCCTGCAACAGCGCCTCCAGCCCGCAGTCGTCGATATCCGCATGCGTGTCGCGCGCGCGCTGCAGGCCTTCGGCCGCCAGCCACGCCATGCGCGCGACGTTGTCGCGGATGCGCTGCTCGAACGCGGGGTTGTCCAGCGCGTCGTGCAGCGCGCGGTTCATCTCGTGGAACCATTCGATGTCGTGCTGGTTGAGGAAGCGGCCGTCCAGCGGCGAACCCTCGATGCCCGCGGCGACGTTGCGTTCGCCCCAGCCGCGCAGGAAGGCCTGCATCGCCAGATTGAGGTCGCGGCCGCGCTCGAACTGCGGACGCAGCCTGCCCAGCAGCTGGATGTCGGTGAGTTTGCCGCCGCAGAACAGCGGCGCGAGCAGCGCCCAGTAGTAGGTGTAGTCCCAGATCACCTTCACCGGCATCACCTGCGCGTCGCCGAACAGCGGGTACTGGTCCTGGTAGATCGTCAGCGTGTTCTCGTAGAACGAGAAGTACAGCTGCTGATAGATGTCGGCGTAGGGCGCGAACGATTGTCCGGCGCGGTCCTTGTCGATGAGGTCGCAGATCAGCGTGTTCGACATCGCGATGAAATCGCTGCCCGGCGAATAGAACGGATCGAGGAACACGCCGGCCTCGCCGGTCAGCGCCCAGCGGTCACCGCTGAACACCTGTTTGCAGCCATGCGAGAAGTGGCGCAGGAACATGAAGTCCTGCAGGCCGTGTTCGGGCTTGTCCAGCGCCTCGGCCATCCGCGGCTGGTGCTCGCGCAGCCAGGCGGTGGCTTTTTCGTGGGTGTTCATCGTCTCCAGCGGATGCATCTTCGCGTCGCAGACGATGCCCAGCGAGTGCGCGCCCGACGACAGCGGAATCAGCCAGAACCAGTAGCCCGGCCCGCACATGTGGTTGGTCGAGCGCCAGCGGTCCGGCGGCGTGCAGCGCGCCTGCCATTCGGCGTCGTCGGACCACAGCTTGGGATCGACGAAACCGTCCACCCGCCACCACACCGCGTTCACGTCGTGGTCGTTGGCCTGCGCTAGGTCGAGCTTGCGCTTGATCAGCCCCGCGCGGCCACTGGCGTCCACCACCCACCGGGTGGAGAGCGTGCTGCTTTCGCCGGCGGATTCGAACGTCACCGCATGCGCGTCCTCGCCGGCGCCGAAGTCCACGCCGCGCACGGTCGCGTCGTCGTGGAAATGCACGCCGAGCCGGCGCGCTTCCTCGCCGAGGAAATTCTCGAAGCGGCCGCGGTCGATCTGCCACGACGGCGCCGGCAGCAGTTTGCTGACGCCCAGTTCGGTGCAGCGGTCGATCTCGGTGCGGCCTTCGCTGAAGAAGAAGCGGAAGCCGAACTTGCGGATCTGTTCGGTCTCCAGGTGTTCGCGCAGGCCGAGCACGTTGGCGAAATACGTCGCGCCGATCTCGACCGTGGATTCGCCGACCTTGAACGCCGCTTCGCGCACCGGATGCGCGCGGCGCTCCAGCACCGCGACGTCGATGGCCGGATCGCGCTGCTTGAGCTGCATCGCGAGGGTCAGGCCGGCGAGGCCGCCACCGAGCACCACGACATCGTGCTGCGGGCGGGGCGAGGCGTTGGTCGAAGTCGTCGTGGTCTGGGTCATCGTTGCGTCCTGGATGTGAATTCGCCGCTGGTATCGTCGATCACCGGCGGGTTGGCGCGCGCGCGGCGGTATTCGCGGATCACGTGGCCCTGTTTCACCACTTGTACCACCACATGCGAAGTGATGGCGTACAGATCGCGGAACAGGCGGAAATGGCTCTTGCGGAACGTCTGCGGCGCGTCCGCGCACTGATAGCGGGTCTCGATCGGCACCCCGACCACGCGCGCGCCGGCGCGGCGTGCGGCGGAGATCAGCAGTTGCGCTTCGAACACGAAGCCCTCGCCGGCCACGTCGCGCAGGGTGAACACCGATGCCGGATACAGGCGCTGGCCGCTCTGGGTGTCGCGCACCCGGAAGCCGCAGCCCCAGGCAATGCCCCAGTCGCCGAAATCGTTGCCGATGCGACGGTAGGTCGGCTGCGACGCGCGTTTGCGCAGCCGCGCGCCGATGATCACGCTGCCGGGATGGCGGTTGGCGGCGGCGATCAGCCGCGGGATATCGCTGGCCGAATGCTGGCCGTCGCCGTCCATGGTGGTGACCGCGGCCATGCCCAGGCGTTCGGCTTCGCGGAAGCCGTCGCGCAGGCTCGCGCCCTTGCCCATGCGCTGCGGGTGGCGCAGCAGGGTGATGGGCAGGTCGGCGATCTTCGCGGCGGTGTCGTCGTCGGAACCGTCGTCGATCACGATCACGTGGTCGCAGGCGCCCAGCGCGCCTTCCACCACTTCGCGGATGCGCAGCGCTTCGTTGAGCGCCGGGATGACCACGGCGACGTTGTGGCGGTCCAGCGTCACGGCGGCTGCGGCGACGGCGGCATCAGTCATAGCCGATCTCCAGCGTCAGCACGCGGTTCGGCCCGGCCTTCAGCGCGGCGCGCGGTGCGCCTGCGGCCAGGGCGTCGAACAGCGGCAGCATCGGCGCCATCGGATTGGCGGCGGCGTGGCGGCCGAGCGCGCCCGGCGCCGAGGCTTCGCCATCGGCCAGCGTCGCGACCAGTCGTGGGCCTTTGCCGTGGCGCGACAGCACCAGCGCGCCGCCGAGCAGGCCGGCGCAGTCGTGCACCGACAGCAGCGGACCGACCGAGCCGGTGTCGTAGCCGACCAGCAGCACCGCGTCGCTGCCTTCGGCGAGCTGGGCCATGGCCTCGATCAGGCCCTGGGCGAAGCTGGCGTCGTAGGCGCTGATCGCGGTCGCTTCGCGCATGCAGCCGGCGCCGATGGTCCAGTAGCCGGCGGCGGCGTTGTGCACCGAGTTGTGGAATTTGGTGGGCGAGATGTCGCGCGGCGCGGTGGCCAGGGTCGCGCACATGTAGTCGGTGATCGACAGATCGCCGTGGGTCGAGGTGAACACCGACGGCAGGTCCGCGGGCGCGCGCCCGGCGTCGGCGCAGGCGGCCAGCGCGACGTCCAGCGCCACCGCGACCGATTCCGGCGAGCGCCGACGCTCGTTCGGCGCCAGCAGCTGCGGCGAGGGTTTGGCGGGTGCGCCGTCGGCCAGCGCGCCGGTGGCGACGAACTCGCGCGCGGCCTGCCACGACGGCAGCCCGTTGGCCCAGAAGCCGATGCTTTCGATATGCGCGGTGAGCATGTTGGTGGGTACGGTGGTCGTCATCATTCGCGCCCGAAGACCAGCGAGGCGTTGTTGCCGCCGAAGCCGAAGGAATTGTTCATGGCGTAGCGGATCGTGCGTTCCGCATTGTCGAAACGGATCTGCGGGCCGCAGGCGGGGTCGGGCTGCGTTTCGCCGGCCTCGTCGCTGCCGAGCATGCCCGGCAGCAGGCCGCGTTCCAGCGCCAGCAGCGCGAACACCGATTCGACGATGCCGGCGGCGCCCAGCGTGTGCCCGGTCCAGCCTTTGGTGGAACTGGCGTGCAGGCCGTCGTCGGGCATGCCGGCTCCGAACGCGCCCTCGCCGAACAGCCCGCGCACCGCGATCGCTTCGCTGGTGTCGTTGGCCGGCGTGGCGGTGCCGTGCAGATTCAGATAGCCGATCTCGGCGGGCGCCAGGCCCGCGCGGGCCAGTGCGCCCTGCATCGCCAGCCGCGCGCCCAGGCCTTCGGGATGCGGCGCGGACATGTGGTGGGCGTCGCTGCTTTCGCCGTAGCCGCGCAGGGTCAGGCCCGGCCGCGCGGGGTCGTGGCGTTCCAGCAGCGCGTAGCCGCCGGCTTCGCCCAGATTCAGGCCGTCGCGGCGGGCGTCGAACGGCAGACAGCGCCGCGTCGAGACCAGACCCAGCGCGTTGAAGCCGAACAGCACGCTGCCGCACAGCGTATCGATGCCGCCGACCAAGGCGGCATCGACCACGCCCGCATGGATCAGCCGCGCCGCCTGCGCGAACACTTTCGCGCTGGACGAACAGGCGGTGGCCACGGTCACGCACGGGCCGCGCAGGCCGGTGGTGAGCTGCACGAAATAGCCCGGCGAATGCGGGGTGTGCAGCAGCGGGCGGCGCAGGTCCGCGGGGAAGGCACCGTCGTCGAGCCGCGTGTAGGCCTCTTCGCTGGCGCCGATGCTGGACGTGGACGTGCCGATGACCACCGCGACGCGCTCGGCGCCGTGGCGCTCGCGCAGCGCGGCGATGGCCTCGGGCAGGCCGTCCTGCTGCAGCGCCAGCCAGGCGAGGCGGTTGTTGCGGCAGTCGTAGGCGGCCAGTTCGGGCGGCAGTGCCAGCGTTTCGATGCCCTCGACCCGGCCGATCCAGGTCTCAAGGCGGGCGTCGGCGGTGGCGCCTTCGCCGAAATCGTTGCGGCGCAGGCCGCTGCGGCGCGTGCGCAGCGCCTCGGCCTGGGCCTCGCGGCCATGGCCCAGCGCGGTGGTGGCGGTATATGCGCGGATCGCCAGTGGCGTCATCGGCGGGAAGGACATCGCTGCGAAAGACACCAGATCGCCTGATTTCGAAAAGAGCCGGATTATAGCCGCGGCCGCCATTCCAGGCGGGTTCCCGGGCGGATCGCCGGGTGATCCGCACGAACCCCGGCGCTATCCTGTCGCCGCAGGGCGGGGGCTCGCAGTCCTGTTCAGTCTTCCATCCATTCGTCGTATTCCAAGGGGGTTTCCGTGCGCTTTTCCGCCATCGTGCTGTCCATTCTTTCGCTGCTCGCCTTCAGCGGCGCCGTCCAGGCCCGCCAGGCGCCGCTGGTCGATCCCGACCCGGTGGCCATCCCCGCCGGCCTGTCCCAGGAAAAAGCGGTCAAGGACATCAAGCGCGCCCTGATCGGCCGCGGCTGGACCATCACCGCCGAGCGTCCGGGCGAAATCGATTCGACCCTCAATCTCCGGACCCACACCGCGAAGATCCGGGTGACCTGGGACGCGCAATCGGTCCGCATCGCTTATGTCGACAGCGTCGATCTCGACTACAAGGAGCGCAAGGGCAAGCGCTTCATCCACCCGAATTACCTGGGCTGGATCAGCAACATCGCCAAGGACATGGGCACCAACATGCAGCTGTCGGCGATCGAATAAGCGGCGTCACCGTTTCGATCACGCGGGGCGCGGCGACAGCGCGCGCCCCGCGGCGTTTCCGGACCGTCCCGCCGCACGTCGGCGTTGTCGAACACGCCTGCGGCCGCCCGGTTGTTGCGCAGGATCTGCCGCCGGGCGCGCACCGAATGCGCCGGCCCCGAACCCCATTTTCCTCCGACGCACGTTGCCGGTAAGTCCGCATCGTCGCTGTTGGCGATCCGGGCCGGAGCGGTCACGATGGCCGCATGCAGTCTGTCGGGGAACCCGTATGTCGTCACGCATCGTCTTCTGTCTGTTCGCACTGTGGTGCGCACTGGTCGCGCCGGTCGCCCGCGCCGAAAAGCCCGGGATCAAAATCGATCTCGATGAGGACGCGCTGAGGATCGAATTCTCCGAGCCGATGCGGGTGCTGGACAACGTCGAGCTGCGCGACCTCGTGACTTCGATCCCCGCCCGACGCCATGTCTGCGTCTGGCAGGACGATATCGAGCTGAACTGCAGGATCGAAGGCGATCCGCTGCCGCCGGCGACGCCGGTGACCCTCGTGCTGGCGAAAGGACTGCAGACCGCCGCAGGCAAGCGGCTGCCCACGCGCACGATCAGGACCGAAACCGCCCGGCCGAGCCTGCGCGCCGGCATCAGCGAGTGGGAGGGCGCCCGGCCGCGGATCGTCATCGAGAGCGAACGCGCGCTGGCGCCCGACGCGGTGGCGAGCGCGCTGCGTCTGCGCAGCAACGGCCGCGAATGGTCGAATCTTTCGCTGCAGCCGCTGTCGCTCGCGGACCACCGCTGGCTGAAGTCGCGCTTCGCGCTGACCCTGCCCGACGACATCGACGCGGGCGCCGAGGTCGAACTGCGGATCGTACCCGGGCTCCGCACCACGGAAGGCCCGCTGCCGGGCAAGGACAATGCGCAGTTGCTGCGCTTCATCGACCGCGAGCCGTTCCAGGTGCGGATGGCGTCCTGCGCCGGCCCGTCGCGGCAGGTGCAGCGCAGCGTGCGCAAAGGGCTGCTCAACACCTTCTGCGTGCCCGGCGAACCGATCTGGCTGACGCTGTCTTCGCCGTTGGACGCGGCCGGCCGGACCGCGCTTGCGGCGATGCTGCCGAAGACGCTGGTCATCGAAGACCAGAACGACACGCCGTGGTGGCCGGGCGCGCGCGGGAACGACAACCTGCAGCGTCGACCGGGTGCGGGCATCCAACTGCGCTTCGATACGCCGCTGGCGAGCGAAACCTTCGACCTCGGCGCGACGGTCCGCGACGACCAGGGCCGCACGCTGTCGCCGGTGCGGCTGCGCATCGCCACCAGCGAAGCGCGTCCGCAGCTGCAGGCCGCGGCGCGCGCGCTGCTGCTCGGCGACCCGGCCCGCGACCCGATCCGCAGCGTCAATGCCGAACCGGTCGAACTCCAGCTGGCCGCGCTTGCGGGCGGATTCGCTACCGAAACCGTGAACACCCCCGACTCGCGCGGCAGCGCGGCCGGCGTGAATGCCGATGCCGGCGCCCGCGCACTGGCCGCGGGCGGCTGGGCGCAATGGCGCCATGGTGGCGACACGATGCACGTCGCCGCGCCGCAGTTCGAACTCGGCGCCTACGCCACGCGCCGGGAACTGGTGGCATGGGCGACGGAATGGCGGGGCGGCGGGGCCGTCACCGGTGCCGACATCGAACTGCTGCTGCATATCGATGGTGAGTCGCCGACACGCGTCGCTGCCGGCCGCAGCGACCGCGACGGCCTGCTGCGCCTGCGTCTGCCGGACGACTTCCGCATGCCCGCGCAGAAACGCGGCGTGCCGCAGCCGCAGTGGCTGCTGCGCGCGCAGGCAGGCGTGCGTCGCGCGGTGCTGCCGCTGCAGGCGACGCAGGGTTACGGCCTGAATCTCGGCATGCATCGCATCGATGCGCGGCTGTGGGGCGTCGCCGACCGGCCGCTGTACCGCGCCGGCGACACCGTCCGCTACAGCCTGTGGCAGCGCGCGCGCAGCGAAGGCCGTCTGCTGCGCATGCCGGAGACCGCGCCGGTCGAGCTGAGCCTGTACTTCAGCGACGAAGACAAGACGCTGCGCACCTGGACCGCGACGCCCGACGACCTGGGCGGCATCGTCGGCGAGGAACGCCTGCCGCAGCATCTGGTCGACGGCAACTACTGCATCCGGATTGGCGCAGGGCGTGGGGACAACGGCGTGTGTTTCTTCGTCGGCACCTACCGTTCGCAGGATCTGTGGGCCGAAGCCAAGGCCGAGGACCGCCTGCTGCGCGACGGCGATACGTTCGTCGCCGACATTTCCGCCGGCTATTACTCCGGCGGCGGCGCGGCCGAGGTCGCGCTGGGCCGGGTGAGGACGATGCTCACCGGCCTGCCGCTGTCCACCGCGTATCCCGCGTATGCCGACTACGCGTTCGTCGACGTGAACCGCGGCGCCGGCCGCGACGGCGTGTCGCTGCAGGGCGAATCGCGCGACTGGGGCAAGCTCGACCAGGACGGGAAGAAAAGGATCGAACTGCCGCTGACATTCAAGCTCGACGGCGACGACACCGAAGCCGATCTGCCCGCATTCGGTCGGCTGCAGCTGACAGCGGAAGTGATGCTGGAAGCGCGCGAAGGCACGATGAGCAATGCGGCGCAGGCGCGCTATGCGCGATACGCGCGCTACGTCGGCCTGCGCATCGCCCCGCGCTGGTTCGACGCCACCACGCCGCTGCGCCTCGATGGCGTGGTGATCGATGCCGACGGCCGTGCCCAGGCGGGCGCGGCCATCGAAGTCGTCGTCGAATACCTGCCCGGTTTCGGTAGCGATGCCGACAAGGACGCGAAGCGCGAAGCCATCGCCCGCTGCGCGCTGGTGGCCGGTACGACATCGACCTGCGAGTTCCCGCGCAAGCGCAGCGGTCGCTATCTGCTCACCGCGCGCAGCGGCGATGCGGCACCGGTCGAGATCGAACGGTATGTGTGGGCAGGCGGCAGCGGCGATGCTACGGCGCAGCGGCTCGCGATCGAGATCGTCGAAGCGCCGGCCACGCCCGACGCGCCTGCGCGCCTGCTGCTGAAGTCGCCACACGCACGCGCGCAGGCGCTGATCGTGATCGAATCCGAAGGCACGTTGCTCGACAGCCGGGCGATCGCCATCGACGGCGCCGCGCATGAGCTGTTGTTGCCGCTCCGTGCCGACGGACGTCGTCGGGTCAATGTGCATGCGCTGGTGCGCGAACGCGCCGATGCCGGCATCGATGCGAACGGTCTGCGCCTGCCTGCGAAGAGCGATGCGACCTCGATTACGGTCGAAGTGCCGCGCCGCGACCGCGCGCCGCAGATGGTGCTGACGCTCGACAAGGAACGCACCGCGCCGGCGCAGGTGCTGCGCATCCGGCTGCACAACGGCGGCAGCGCGCCGCGCACCACTACGCTGGCGGTCCTCGACGACGCGGTGCGGGCGCTCGGCGCCCAGTGGTGGGCGGATTTCGACCCGCAGGGCGAACGCTGGCTGGGCATGCGCGCCGACGACTGGAGCAACCGGCCGTTCCTCGCCGGCTTCCGCGACTGGAACAGGACGCCGTGGCAGCGTCGTTTGCGCTGGCCCAACATGCGTCAGCCTGTGGAAGAAACTGCGGAGCCCGATGTGGCGGACGCTGCGGCGGCCGGAGAGCCGCCGCCGGTGGTGTTCGATGAAGCCAGCCCGGTGGGCGGGCCACAAGCGGCAGCTGCGCCGCCGCCACCGCCGCCACCGCCGGCTCTTCAGGCGAACGCCAGCGGGGAATCGGGCGATGGCCTGGACAGGGTCGTCGTCACCGGTTCGCGCCTCGTGCGCGTCGAGGAACTGTCTCCGGGGGAAGGGGCATCGCCGGTGCTGTTGCTCGATCGCGCGAAGATCGAGGCGGAAGGTCTGGGATCGGTCGGCGATGTGTTGCCGGGACTTGGCAAGGACGGGGTGTCCGATGGCCGTGGGCGTCCGGACCTGCCGCCGCGCGACCGCAACGCACAGCGCACGGCCGATGCGAAAGCACTGTTCGGCGCGCGCCTGCGCCGCGACTTCGCCGACGCCGCGCTGTGGCAGCCCGACATCCGCCTCGCGCCCGGCGAAACCCGGGTGATCGAGTTCACCGTGCCCGACAACCTCACCCGCTGGCGCGCGGTGGCATGGAGCAGCGACGCCGACGACGGCTTCGAAATGACCGAGGCCACGTTCGAGGTCGGACTGCCGCTGGAAGTGCGCCTGCAGACGCCGGTGCGCGTGTATCCCGGCGACCGCGCGGATCTGGTCGCCAACGTGCGCCAGAGCGGCGACCGCGCCGTCGATGTCGACGCGACGCTGCAGATCGGCGCGCTCGCCGTCGATGCGACCCGCACGCTCGCGCTGGCGCCGCGCGGACAGACGACGCTGCCGCTGCGGATCGCACCGCTCGACGCCGATCTTCGCGAGCAGGCCGAGGGCGGATCGCGAACGCTGACGGCGGTAGCTGCCGCGCGCAGCGGCGACGACAGCGACGCGGTGTCGGCATCGATCGAGCTCGCCTCGCCGACCATCGAAGCGCGCAAGGTCCAGGCCGGGTGGCTCGGCGCCACGCCGCTGCGCCTCGATGCGCCGACGCTGCCGCGCAGCGCCAGCGACGTGTCGATGCGGGTGTCGCTGCTGCCCGGCGCCGATGCGCTGGTGCATCAGTGGATCGGCGATCTGCACGCCTATCCGCATCGCTGCTGGGAACAGATCCTGAGTCGCGGCGTCGCGGCGGCGATCGCGATCGAACGCGGCGACGACGCACGCTTTCCGGACGCCAAGGCCGCGCTGCAGGAAGTCATCGAGAACGTCGCGGTGTTCCAGGGCGAGAACGGCGCCTTCCGCTATTTCGCCGATGGCGAAGATGCGGGACGTTACGACGAAGCGCAGGCGCAGCACGCGCTGACCGCCTACAGCGTGCGCGCGCTGCGGCTGCTGGGCGAGATGGGTCATGCGGTGCCCGGCGAAGCGGTGGGTCGCGGCGAAGGCTTCCTGCAGCGGCGCAGCCGTCCGGCCGGCGACGGCGCCGCACAGGCCGACCAGACCGCCTTCGTCGCCGCCGCGCAGACGCGACCCGCTCGCGATGTGCTGGATGTCCTGTGGCGGCAATGGGCGAAACTCGGTTTGCCGGCACGCGTCGCGACCACGCGCGCGATGCTGGCCGGCGAGCATCCGGCGGCGGCCGAAGCGGTCGCGAAGCTGCGCGATACCACCACGCGTCGCGGCGAGGCCAGCAGCCTGCGCAGCGATGTGCGCTACGACCGCTGGATGAGTTCGGATCTGCGCGAACAGTGCGAATTCATCGGTCTGCTGTTCGATTTCCCCGAGGCCGGCGACACCGCATTGCGACGTTCGCTCATCGCAGGCCTCGGCGATCTGTATGCCGGCGGCTTCGCGGCGGTGGATACCCAGACCGGCGCCAGCTGCCTGATCGCACTGCGCGCGCTGGGCAAGCGCAAGCCGGACGATGCGGTAGCGCTCGACATCGCCCACGGCGAAGAACGCGGCGCGCTGCGTCTCGAACCCGGCGCGCCCGCGCAGCATTGGCAGCGCGCATTGACGATCAGCACGGCGAAAGCGCCGCTGCAGCTGACGCCGCGCGTCGAAGGCGATGCGCCGGCGAGTTACGTCGCCGAAATCCGCTATCGCGAAGATGCGCGCGAAGCCGGGTCGACCACCGTGGGTTTCGCGTTGGCGCGACGTTACGAGGTGCTGCGCGAACGCGGCTGGGTGGCGGCCGAACAACAGACGCTTCGCGACGGCGACTGGCTGCGCGTCACGCTGATGCTGGATACCGGCGCGGATCGCCATTTCGTGGCGATCACCGATGCGGTGCCGGGCGGGCTGCGGCCGACCGATCTCTCGTTGAGCGGCGTCGCCGGACTGGATCTGCAGAAAGTCTCCGATGAAGGCAGCGACTGGTTCCGCACCCGCCGGCTGGATCCCCGCGCGCCGAAGTTCTATGCCGAATTCCTGCCCGCCGGGCGGCATGAGGTGCATTATTTCGCGCGCGTCGGCAACACCGGCGATTATCTTGCCGCGCCCGCGGTGGCGGAACTGATGTACGGCGCGTCGACCCGCGCGCGGACGGCCGCGGCGCGGGTCGTCATCGAGACGGCGGCCGCATCGTCGCCCGAAAGGAAAGCCGACTGAATGCATGCGCAGCGAACAACGAACGAGGCCACCATGAAAACGATCCACGTATTGACTGCGATCTGCATCGCGCTGTCTTCGATGGCGCTGCCGGCGCACGCGCAGCGGGTATCCGCGGACGCGCAGCGACAGGCGCAGCGCGACGGCGAAGTGCGCGTGGTGGTGATGCTGCGCGACCGTTCGGCGAACACCATCGCCGCCGCGAACGTCCGGCGACCCCAGCGCGATGTCGCGCCGAAGCTGCATCCGCGCGTGCGCAGCGATGTCGATGCCGTGCTGTCGGCGCTGCCCGTGCGGGCGCGCGCCAAAGTGCTGCGGCGTTTCGAGCGCGTACCGGCGTTCGTGATCTCGGCCGATGCGAACACCCTGGCCGCCCTGGCGCGCGACCGCCGCGTGGTCCGCGTCGATCCGGATGTCGGCGGCGCCGGCCACGCGGTCGAACCGGACGCGGCGTCGGTGCAGAACCATGTGCACCAGCTCGCGGCGCTGGGCGTCGGCGGCGTCGGGATGAAGGTCGGCGTGGTCGACAGCGGCATCGATACCGATCACGCCGATTTCCTCGGCCGGATCGTCGGTCAGGCCTGCTTCTGCAGTGTGGGCAGCGGTTGCTGTCCGAACGGAACCAGCAGCCAGACCGGTGCGGGTTCCGCCGAGGACGACCAAGGCCACGGCACCAACGTGGCCGGCATCATCGGCGGCGACGGCACGGTCGCGCCGCGCGGCGCGCTGCCGGCGGCGAGTCTGGTCGCGGTGAAGGTGATCGATCGCAACAACCGCTTCAATTCGACCTCGGACGTGGTCGCCGCGCTGGACTGGCTGGCCACGCAGCATCCCGACATCGACGCGGTCAATCTCAGCCTCGGCACCGATGCGCTGTTCCCCGGCGACTGCGACACCTCGACGGCGTGGGCGCAGGCGCTCGCGGTAGCGGTCGCCAATCTCAACGCCCTGGGCGCGGTGGTCACGGCCTCTTCCGGCAATCAGGGCAACCTCGGCGGCATGGGCGCGCCGTCGTGCGTCCGCAACGTGGTGTCGACGGCGGCCACCTGGGATTTCACCGGCCCCGCGATCACCTTCCTGGGCTGCACCGAGGCCGCAACCGCGCCGCTGCAGCCGACCTGTTTCTCCAACCGCACCGCCACCACCGATCTGTTCGCCGCCGGCGCGTTCGTGCGCGCGCCCGGCTTCAACGGCGCCACCTCGAATTTCGGCGGCACCTCACAGGCCGCGCCGATGGTCGCCGCGTGCGCGGTCGCCTTGAAACAGGCCGCACCCGCCAGCACGGTCGCGCAGCGGATGGAGGCGATGACGCTGTCGCCGACGCGCCTCCAGGACGGCGCCACCGGCCGCAGTTATCCGTATCTCGACTGTCGCGATGCGCTGAAACTGCTGAACCCGGCGATGTTCAACCCGATGCCGGTCGAAGGCGCAAGGCCGCTGCTTCGGCCGCGTGGGTGAATCGGCTCGAATACATCCGCACCGAAGGATGACGTCGGGCGCGTTCTGGCACCGTCGTCATTGCCACCGCACACGCATGCCGATCCGCAATCGGCGGATTCGCTATGCTGACGCGCACATCCACGCCGGAACCGCGCATGACCCGCCTCACGCAACGCAGTCGCTTTCTCCACGCCGCCCTGTTGCTGGCACTGGCCGCACCGATGGCGTTTCCGGCGCGCGCCACCGATGCCGCCTTCGAACACATCGACTGGCAGATGGTTTGCGACAACACCCGCACCTGTCGCGTGGCCGGTTACCAGCGCGACGATGCCGACATGCCGGTCAGCGTGCTGCTGACCCGTCGGGCCGGTGCGGGCACGGCGATCGACGGCCGGGTGACGCTGGGCGACGGCTGGCAGGAGAGCATGCTCGACGCGCTGCCGGCGCAGTTCCGGGTCGCGCTGTGGATCGATGGGAAAAACCACGGCGAACACAGCATGACGAAGACCGCGCTTGCCGCCGACCTCACCGCGGCGCAGGTCGCCGCACTGCTGAAGGCCTTGGCGCGCGACAGCCGCATCGAATTCCGCGCCGGCAAGGTGGTCTGGGCGCTGTCCGACAGCGGCGCCGCCGCGGTGCTGCTGAAGATGGACGAATTCCAGGGCCGTATCGGCACCGTTGGCGCCGCGTTCCGCAAGGGCAAGCAGCCCGAAGCGAAGGTGTTGCCGCCGCTGCCCGCGCCCGTCGTGAAAGCCGCACCGCTGGCGCCGGCCAGACCCGGCGACACTCGCTTCATTGCGCAGCACGGCGATGCCGTGCGCAAGGCGCTGCGCAGCGCCACCGATGAGGACAGCTGCGGCGATCTGCATGAAACGGGCGAAGCCGCGCAGCCGCTGCAAGCGGTGCGGCTGACGAAGACGAAAATGCTGGTCTCCACCGGATGCTGGATGGCCGCCTACAACGCCGGCAGCGGCTACTGGATCATCGACGACACCGCGCCCTATCGCCCCGAACTGGTCACCGCCGACGCCACCGACTTCGACAACGGCACCCTGGGCGCCACCCACAAGGCCCGCGGCATCGGCGACTGCTGGGGTTCCGAACAGTGGACCTGGAACGGCACCGCTTTCGTGCAGACGTCCGCATCCTCCACCGGCATGTGCAAAGGCTTCGCAGGCGGCGCGTGGGAATTGCCGACGCTGGTGACCGAGATCCGCTAGCGCAGCGGTGAGCGCGCATCGACCTCGCGCGTGACCCGCAGCGGAAACCCGAACGCCGGCGCTGTTCGGACAGAGGCATCCCGCCTATATAATGCGTTCGCTATGGTGCGGCCAGCGCACCGGGTGCCCAAGGAAGACGGGGCGATTCAATCACCGGAGCAGGAAGCTTCCGTCATGGATATTGCGCACGGTCAGTCACACTATGAGCGCTTCGTCGGCGGCCTCGGCACTGCGGCGCGCACGCAGGACGAGGTGTTGGCCCGCCTCATCGAGCGCGGTCGCGGCACCGCTTTCGGTCGCGAACACGGCTTCGAGCGCATCGACAGTCCGGCCGACTTCCAGCGCCGGGTACCCTTGCGTCGATACGAGGACCTGCGCCCCTATGTCGACCGCATCGTCGCTGGGGAACGCGACGTGCTGTTTCCCGGCGATGTCTTCCGCTTCATCTCCAGCAGTGGCAGCACCGCTGGCCGGGCCAAGGTACTGCCGCTGCCGCGCGCTTACTTCGCGGAAGCTTTCAATCCTTTCTATCTGGCATTCCTCGAGGGCACGACGCGCGCCCATCCTGGGCTGGCGGCCAGTCGCGACAGCACCATCAACTTCAAGTGGGACCCGCTGCGCGACACGTCGGTCCTCAGCAGCGGCGTGCCGCACGTCGGTCTGAGCCAGGTGAACCTGGCGAACGAGTTCGGCAGCGAGGCGCTGCTCGAGCCGGGCACGCAAGGCCCGTGGGCCACGGTACCGGCGGACATCGCAGCCGACCTGGACCGTCTTTACTTCCGCCTGCGCATGGCGGCAGGTCATGACATCCGTCAGTTCATCGGCATCAATCCGGCCATTCTCGCCGCGATACCGCATCTGCTGGAGGCCAATGCCGAACGCTTGTTCGCCGATATCGCGGCCGGTACGTTCGCGGGCCGCCCGGTGGCGGCGGCCGATCCCACACTAGCGGGGCAGCTCGCCGCGCGTCGCGCTGCGCGCGGGCGTCTGTTGCCGACCGATGTGTGGCCGCGGGTCGAGCGCCTGATCTGCTGGGACGAAGGCATTGCCGGAATCTATCTGCAGCAACTCGTCGCCGACTACGGCAGCGACGTGGTGGTGGTGCCGGCGCCATTGGCCGCTTCGGAGGCGCCGTTGGCCCTGCATCTTCTGCCCCATGGCCTGCGGGGGGTGATGGCCTACAACGCCGCATTCTTCGAATTCCTCGATGTGCAGGCCGGCGAGACGCAAGCGCCACTGCGGCTCGACGCGTTGCGCGAGGGTGCCTCTTATGCCGTGGTGGTGACCCAGGCCGGAGGTTTCTGCCGCTACGTACTCGGCGACCTGCTCGAGGTCACGGGTCACGCCGGCGAAGTGCCCACGGTGGCCTACGCCGGCCGCATCACGTCGGCCGCGGCCGTGCCCGAGTCGGCGCTGCTGCGCTTCATGCGTCGCTACGGCGCCGAGCACGACCTGCGCGTGCGCAATTTCACTTTCGTGCCCGCGGCGGGAGGCGTGCTCGATCTGCTGTTGGCCTGCGACGCCGCGGAAGATGCCGGAATCCACGAGGCGACGCTACGCCGGGCCTATGCCGCGGACGCGGCGTTGGCCGGCGCACCGCTGGGCGGGATACGCCAGGTGGCGCCGACCCATTTCGCGCAGGAGTGGTGCGATCGCGTCGCTGCGGGCCTGCGTCCTCCACAGGTCAAGGACCGCATCGTGAGTCCGGCGCGATGATCGTCTTCACGCTCGCCATCCTCGCCTGCTTCCTGCTCGGCGACCTCGTACATCGCTGCGGCGCCCCTGCGGAGGTATCGCGCAAATCAGTGCATGTCGGCACGTGCCTGGTCATCGCTGCCTTTCCGCTGTTCGACATCGGCCATCGCGGGCTCCTGATCATCGCGGCGGGCAGTTTCGTCGCGCTCGCATTGCTGCGCGGCACGGTGCTGATGCGCGCCATCATGTCGGTGGAGCGCAAATCCTACGGCGATCTCATGCTGCCGCTGTCGGTGGTGGCGGTCGCAGCGGCGGGCTTCCCGTATCCCGCTGTCATCGCCGCCTATCTCGTGCTGGGCATCTCCGACACGCTGGCCAGCCTGATCGGACGCGCGTACGGACGCCGCCGCTACACGACCTTCGGCCATACGAAATCCTATGTCGGCAGCATGGCGTTCTTCCTGTCCGCTGTGGCCATCCTCGTATCGGTGGCGCTGGTCGCAGGCCTGCCACCGGGGCCGGCGTTGCTGACCGGGTTCGCGGTGGGCGTCGCCCTGACGCTGGTCGAGGCCTTCTCGCACAAAGGCGTGGACAATTTCTTCGTGCCCCTCGTTGCGGCGATCTCGCTGCAACCATTGCTGCCGGTGTGAATCCATGATGCCCAGAATCCTGGTGGTGATCGGTCCTTCCGGCGTGGGCAAGAGCACGCTGTTCGCGCCGCTGCGCCAGGAAGGCCTGGTGCGGCTGGTGCCGACATGGACCACGCGCAAGTCCCGGCACTACGAAGAGTCGGCCAACGCCGACCATGTCTTCGTCGACGAAGATGAATTCGCGGCGCGCGAACGGGCGGGGTTTTTCCTGGACACCGTGCAGTTGTTCGGCCTCGAAGCGCGTTACGGCCTGCCGCGGGAAGCCTCGGAAAACGATGGCCACAGCATCCGGGTCCTGATGCTGCGGGCGATGCTGCTGCAGCGCCTGCCCGGTGATTTCCCCGCGCATATCGTCTATCAGGTCGAAGCGCCGCGCGCGCGCGTCGAAGCCCACTTGCGCGCGCGTGCCGAGCGCGACGGCGATATCGGCTCGCGTCTCGCCGGTTTCGACGACGAGCTGCAGCTGGGACGGCGCCTGGCGAACCGCATCGTCGACAACAGCGAGGCGCCGGAGGACGTCCTGGCGCGATTGCGCGAGTGGTTGTGCGAAGACTTCGCCCATGATCGCAGTGCGGCATGAGCACGCTCTACGCCCCGGTCGGCATCACGCCCACCAAGCCACTGACTCCATCCCATCTCAAAGGCGTGCTGCTGCTGGATTTCATGCGACGTTTCGAGGGGTTGTTCGCGCCCGGGACGGTCTGGCACAACCGCCGCCCCTGGGATATTTCGCTGCAGACCATCCGATTCTGGGACTATCTCGATCGCGAGCATGGTGGCGTCGATTTCAGCACCATGAGCGAGGGCGATATCGGCGCCCTGTACATCGACTGCCACCGCGCCGGCGCGCTGCCTGCCGCCGACCGGGTCGCCGCCTACACCGGCCGTATCGAGGCGGAAGGCTATGTGCACGCGGCTTCGCACCGGATCCTTGAACTGTGGGGCGAAGTCTTCGCCACCCTGGGCCTGGCGCGGGAAGCGCTGTTTCATTCGGCGCCTTTCGGCTTCGATCAGGAGGCCGTGCTGGCACGGTTGCATGCGCAGGACATGGTGCTCGATCAGCGCGGTTTCGGCGGCGGCGTTTATCTCGACCTGACCGACGAAGGGCGTCCCCTGCGCCTGCTGGTGTCCGAGGAGGGGCTATCCAATTATCTGCTGGCCATCCTGCGCGATCTGCTGGCGTGCGCGCCGCGACACGATATCGTCTGCCTGTATCACGATTCCGGCATTCAGCGCGACTACGAGGCATTGGCGCGGGTGTTGGAACGGCTGGGCGTACGCTGCCGTCGTATCGGGTTCACGCGCGTGCCGGTCGATGGGCAGGTGCTGAGCGCCAAACAGGGCGGCTGGGAGCGGTACACCGCTGCCCTGTTGCTCGAACGGGTGGCCGGCGGCGCCAGCTGCGCCGAAATCCGGCTGGGATTCCGCCTCTACTTCCTGCATGCGTTGGGCCTGCGCCAGCCGGCCAGTTACTCCGATGAAGGTCTCGGCGAGTGCCTGGAGCGGGCGCGGCGACTGCTCGCCGTCCACGAACCCGCCCCGCTGACGGCCGCGGACCGGGCCGCGCTCGGCAGGCTCATGAAGCGCGACGGCAGTGCGAATGTCTACGGCGCGCTTGCGGTGCTCGACCAGAAGAAGGCCGCGCCCGGCCTCCGGCATGCGGTGCTGCAATGCCTGCTGTGATGCAGTCCCTGCATGAAGCCTTGATGGCCCGGCGTCTGGCGGCAGTGGCCCGCGCCGGTGAGGAATCAACGGCGCGCCGCACGCTGTTCGTGGTGGTGCGCGAACCCGATATGCACGCCCTGGCGCGCGGCCTCGCGCGTCTGTTGTCGGAACTGCCTGCCGGCGACCGCTCGGCCTGGTTGGCCAACTTCACCAAAGTGCGCCTGTTCGCGGGCCATCCTGCGCGCCCCACCGTGGCATCGCTGCTGACCTGCATCGAGTCGGACGCCCTGGGATTTGCGCTGATTGATGCCGAGGCGCGCTATCCGCGGCTGGCCGACCTGCTGGTTCCGCTGCGTACCCGCGGTGGTCCTGTCCCCGGCACCCGGGTAGACGTGGTCTGGGACGAGGGCGACGGACATTGGGACCTGGAAGTGGACGTGACCGGACTCGACTGGCCGCGCTATCTGGTGCATGTGCTGCATCTGCTGGCCGAGGCAGCGTTGGACGATCCCGGCTTCGGAGGACGCATCACGCTGCATCACCGGACCGCCGCCCCCGTCTGCACGGAAGACGTCGTGCAGTTGCGTCTGGATCTCGATGTCTCGCCGCCGACGTGCCGCGCTGTGCTGCGTCCCGGCCCGGCGGTCGATGGCCATTGAAGATGGCGCTCGATCGGTGTTCCGGCCGTCGCGTCAGGAAGAAGGCGCATGGCGTTTGCGGTCATGCGGTATTACCGATGATCGCCCACGAAAAAAGCGCCGGTTTCCCGGCGCTTCGTGATCGCGATGATCGCGTGATTGCCGCGGAAATCAGCCGCGGACATCAGTGAAGGCCCGTCAGCGCTTCGCCAACTGCCCCGGCACGAACTGCTCCCGCACCGCCTTCGCCTGCAGGTCCGGCGGCAGCATCCCTTGGTCCAGCAGGAAATTGTTGAAAGCGAGGCGGTCGAACCTGTCGCCCAGCGCGAGTTCGGTTTCGGCGCGCAGTTCGAGGATGCGGGCGTAGCCGTAGAAGTAGCTGCCGGCCTGGCCGGGGGCGTTGAAGGTGTAGCGGTCCAGTTCCTGGCGCGCCATCGCTTTGGACAGGCCGACGTCGTCGATCAGCACTTTCTCGGCGCGCGCGCGGTCGATCATGCCGAGGTTGAGCATCGGGTCGAGCATGGCGCGGGCCGCGCGCAGCAGCCGGAACTGCAGCGCCATCAGCTGGCCGTCCAAGGGTTCGTAGGGAATCATCTCGGCTTCGGCGTACAGCGCCCAGCCTTCGACGTTCACCGAGTTGAACGCGAACAGCGTGCGCGCCAGCGAGACGCCGCGTTCGACCATCGCGGTGAACTGCAGTTCGTGGCCGGGGCGACCTTCATGCGCGGAGAGCGTCCACGCCACCGCCGGAAAGTTGAAGTCGTCGTAGGCTTCGGATTTGTCGGCCAGCGCGGGATTGCTCAGCGGCAGCACGAAATGGCCCTGTTGGCCGGTGTTGCCGACCAGCGGCGCGGGCAGGAAGTGCGGTGCGGGCTGCGCGGCGCTTTCGGCTTCGGTGCCCAGGCGCATCACCATCGGCCGGTTCGGCACGTCGACGATGCGCTCGCGCTGGATGATCGGGTCGATGGTATCGATGACCGTGCGGTAGCGCGCTTCCAGCTGGTCGTTGGGAATGGTGTCGCGTTTCAGCGCGCGGATCACGCCGCGGTAGTCGGTGGCGGCGATGCCTTTTTCCTTCGCCACCAGCGGCGCCAGCCGGTCCATCGCGGCGCGGGTTTCCATGAACCCCAGACGCGCACGCTGGATCAGCAGTGCAGGCGGGATGTCGATGCCGACCTGCTTCAGCTGCAGCGCATACAGTTCGGGCGGCAAGCGGGTATCGGTGCGCGCCTGCGGCAGCACGTCCTTGCGCGTCCACGCCACGTAATCGGCGAACTGCTTTTCCAGTGCGTCCAATGCGGCCGCGCCGCCTTCGATCTTGTACTGCGCGAACAGTTTGCGGATGCCGGCGATGTAGGTGTCGGCGTTGCCCAGGGCCTGCTCCACTTCAAGCTTCGTCGGCCGCAGCAGTTCGGCGTTGGCGGCGCGTTCCTCGTAGCGCTGGCGCGCCAGTACCGTGGTGGCGGTGGTGCCCGGCGCGATGCCGGTATAGGCCTTGAGACGATCCAGCGCCTTGGCGCGGCGGTCGGCCGGAGTCTGATCGGACAGCAGGCCCTTCAGGCCCTGGAACACCAGCTGCGGGGCGTCGGTGTAGGGCACCACCAGACGCTCGTTGACCAGCGACGATTCGATGGTGTCGTCGGCGGCCTGGATCATGATCTCCAGATCCTGGCGCACGTTGGGGTCGCGCTCCAGCTGCAGTTTCTCCTGCAGCTTCGCCTTGGCGTCGGCGGTGGCCTTGCGCAGGCGCGCGCCGTTGTCCGGGCCGAGGTCGGAGACCTTGTCGTCGTAGCCGGGAATGCCGAAGAACGAGCCGCCTTCCGGCTGGAACTGCAGCTGCGCGTCCAGCAGGATCTGGGCGTTGGCGTTGCTGGCGGTGACCCAGGCCGGGGTGGGCTTGGCGGCGGCGGGTTTGGCGCCAGCAGCGGGTGCGGGCGATGCCGCGCGACCGTGCAACGGAATGGCGAGCGCGCAGCAGAGCGCGACGGCGAGTGCGAGGGGTTTCATCGGCGGATCCGGTCGGAGGAGTGGGACGACACTACGCCCCGGCCATGGGCAGGGCCAGCGTCGAAGGTCATGCGGGCGATGATCCGCCGGGGCCGGCGCAGGGGTTGAGACACGACCCTACGCATCATAGATGCGGGTCGGTGCGGCGCTTCAGGCGGGATTACCGGTCCGCGCGACCGGCCGATTCATCCGCCAGCAGATCGATCGGCGCATCCTGCCCATCCACGTCGACCAGCAGCGTCGAATACGTCCATTGTCCCGCCGATTTTTCGGCTTCGACGTAAAGATCCGCCTCGCCCTTCGGGCCGGAGATCGGGATCTGCAGGCTCGCTTCGCCCGAAAGGCCGGAAACGGTCACCTCGCCCATGAGATACCAGCCCGATTCGACCGGCGTGCCCAGAGCCTGCGTCACCTGCGGGTGTTCGCGCGCCCGTTGCATCGCGGTGGTGTAGGCGTCCGAAGCGCGTATGCCCTCGAACACCACGAACATGAGCAGTGCGATGAAGCCGGCGAACGCGGCCGTGCAGAACAGGCCGAGCAGCGGCACCGCCCAGCGCCAGTGGCGCTGCCACCAGCCGCGCCGGGGTGCGGCGGGCAACGGCGGCGGCATCGCATTCACGGCTTGAGACACCGCGCGAAGAACGCCTCGGTCAAGCGGTAGCGGTGCAGCAGGTCTGCGCCTCGCAGGCCGTGCTTGGCGCCGGGATAGGTCATCAGCTCGAAGGGCGTCGCGCGCTTCTGCAGGGTGCTCATCAGCTTGGTCGAATTGCTGAACAGCACGTTGTCGTCGGCCATGCCGTGGATCAGCAGCAGCGCGTTGGGCTTGATCCCGGAGACGTGGGTGAACACGCTGGCTTCGCGATAACCGTCGACGTTCGCCGCCGGCAGATCCATGTAGCGCTCGGTGTAGTGGGTGTCGTACAGCGCCCAGTCGGTCACCGGCGCGCCGGCCACGCCGCAGGCGTAGTCGTCGGCGGCCTTGCCCAGCAGCATCAGGCTCATGTAGCCGCCGTTCGACCAGCCGTAGACGCCGATGCGCGCGCCGTCCACCCACGGCTGCGCGCGCAGCCATTCGACGCCCTTGCGCTGGTCGGCCACTTCCACCGTTCCCTGTTTGCCGTACAGCGCGCCGCCGAACGCCGCGCCGCGGCGCGGCGTGCCGCGGTTGTCGACGGTGAACACCACATAGCCCTGCTGGGCCATGTACTGGTTGAAGAAATGATCGCCGCGGCCGGGCCAACTGTCGGTGGCGGTCTGCGCAGCGGGGCCGCCGTAGACGTAGACCATCACCGGATACTGCTTCGACGGGTCGAAGTCTGCGGGTTTGATCAGGCCGTAATGCAGCGGCGTTTTGCCGTCGGCGGCGGTCAGCGTGCCGAACTCGACCGGCCGGTGCGCGGCCAGATATTTCGCGTACGGATGCGCGGGTTTCGACGGATCGTTGTCGATCAGGTTCGCGACCAGGCTGCCGTCGGCGCGATGCAGGGCGATCTGCGGCGGCGTGCGCGCGTTCGACCAACTGTCGACGTAGACGCTGGCGTTCTTCGCGAAGCTGGCGCTGTGCATGCCGGGTTCGGTCGACAGCGTGCGGATCTTGCCGCCGACGAGCGGCACCACGTGGATCTGCATGTCGCGCGCGGCGGCGCGGCCCGAGGCGTCGCGGCCGGCGCTGAAATACACCAGGCCCTTGGCTTCATCGACCGCCAGCACCTTGTCCACCGGCCAGTCGCCGCGGGTGAGCTGCGTCAGCGTTTTGCCGTCCTTGCTTGCGAGGTAGAGATGCTCGAAACCGCTGCGCTCGCTGCTCCACAGGAAGCGTCCGTCCTTCAGGAAACGCAGGCTGTTGTGCAGCGGCACCCAGGTCTTCGCGGTTTCTGTGATCAGCGTGCGCTGCGCGCCGGAGGCGAGCTCGACTTCGATCAGTTCGAGCGTGCGCTGGTCGCGCGACTGGCGCTGGAAAGTCAGATGTCTCGGATCGCGCCAGTCGACACGGGTGAGGTAGATGTCGGGATTCTTGCCGAGATCGATCCACTGCGGCGCCGCGCCGGGCTTCGGCGCGATGGTGGCGAGCTGGATCGCGACGTTGGTCTCCCCCGCCGCCGGATACCGCTGCTCGACGACCTCGGTACGGTCCGGATACACCTCGTAGCGCTTCTGCACCGGCACCTTGCTTTCGTCGATGCGCGCGAAGGCGATGGCGGAATCGTCCGGCGCCCACCAGTAACCGGTGTGGCGGTCCATTTCCTCGTCGGCGACGAACTCGGCGACGCCGTTGCCGATGGTGTCGCTGCCATCGCTCGTCAGCTGGACTTCCTTGCCGGTCGCCAGATCGATGGCCCACAGGTTGCGCGCGCGCACGAAGCTGACGAAGCCGCCCTTCGGCGAGACCTTCGGGTCGGTGGCGAAGCCTTCGCCGGTGGTGAGTTTGCGCACCGCGGCCTTGCCCGACTTGCCGAGGTCGTACAGATACAGTTCGCCGCCGAGCGGGAACAACAGGGTTTTGCCGTCCGGCGACCACTGGTAATCGACGATGCCCGACAGCGACGCGGTGCGCTGGCGTTCGCGACGCGCTTTTTCTTCGTCGCTCAGCACTTCCTCGCCGGGCAGCACGTCGCTGGAATCGACCAGCAGCGCGGAGGCGCCGGTCGCCACGTCGAACGCCCACAGATCCAGGCGGTTGCGGTCGCTGTCCTTGCCGCGCAGGAAGGTCACCCGCGAGCCGTCGGGCGCGATCTGCGGTTTCAGCAGGGTGGGGCCGGACAGCGGCGCGTCGCCGGTGATGGCTTCGAGGGTGAGTCTGCCCGGAGGCGGTGTAGAGGCGTAGGCGGCGGGCATGGTTGCGGCGGGCATGATCAGCAGGCAGGAAAGGAGGGCGGCGGCGCGGATCATGGCTGGGCGCCCTGCGTGGCGCTCTGGCCGAACAGCACCTTGCGCTGTTCTTCGCTGAGCGGCTGGCCGGCGGTGGGGCTAACCTGCTTCGTCCATGCGTACGCGCGCTGGGTGGCCGGTCGCGCGGCGATGGCGGCCTGCCAGCGACGCACTTCGGGATAGGGTTCCAGATCGATCGGCGCGGTCTTGTACGGGCTGATCCACGGATAGCAGCTCATGTCGGCGATGCTGTAGTCGTCGCCGAGCAGGAAGGTCCGCCCGGCCAGGCGCTTGTCCAGCACGCCCAGCAGACGGTGCGCCTCGCGGGTGTAGCGATCGATGGCGTAGGGAATCTTCTCCGGCGCGTAGACGTTGAAGTGCCCGTACTGCCCGGTCATCGGGCCGAGGCCCGCCATCTGCCAGAACACCCACTCCAGCGCCGCGGTGCGGCCGCGCAGGTCGGCGGGCAGGAAACGGCCGGTCTTCTCGGCCAGATACACCAGGATCGCGCCGGATTCGAACACGCTCAGCGGCGCGCCGCCGTCCGCGGGCGCAGTGTCGACGATGGCGGGCATGCGGTTGTTCGGCGCGATCGCCAGGAAACCGGGCTGGAACTGTTCGCCGGCGCCGATGTTCACCGGCTTGATCCCGTAGGCCAGCGGTGCGCCGGCTTCGGCCAGCTCTTCCAGCAACAGGGTGATCTTGTGGCCGTTCGGCGTGGGCCAGTAATGAAGTTCGATCATGGTGTGCGGGCCGTTCGGGAGGATGCGGGCAAGTGTAAGCCGTGGGCGCGGCTTGGCGTTGTCATGCCCGGCGGCTACGCTATGGCGGATTTCGCCTCCAGCAGTGCCCTTTCATGTCCAACGCTTCGCAAAAGCCGCTCAACCCGACGCTCAGCCCCCTGTCCCGCATGATCTTCGCTTCGCGCTGGCTGCAGCTGCCGCTGTATCTGGGGCTGATCGTGGCCCAGGGCGTGTACGTGTTCCTGTTCGGCAAGGAGTTGTGGCACCTCATCCACGACACGCCGACGCTCAGCGAACAGGACATCATGCTGATCGTGCTGGGCCTGATCGACGTGGTGATGATCTCCAATCTGCTGATGATGGTGATCGTGGGCGGCTACGAAACCTTCGTTTCGCGGATGAATCTGGCGGGCCATCCCGACCAGCCGGAATGGTTGAGCCACGTCAACGCCAGCGTGCTCAAGGTCAAGCTGGCGATGGCGATCATCGGCATTTCCTCGATCCATCTGCTCAAGAGTTTCATCGAAGTGGGCATGGTCGATGGCTTGCCGCTTTGCAGCACGATGGCCGGCGTCGAGGCGATGAAGGTCATGCAGCCGTTGATCGACGCCGGGCAGAAACTCAAGCCCTGCACCACGATCACTTCGACCGGCGTGATGTGGCAGGCGATCATCCACGCGCTGTTCATCGTCTCGGCGATCGGCATCGCCTGGACCGACCGGATCATGATGGGCAGTTCGACCAAACGCGATCATCACTGACGCGACTGACGTGACATCCCCGTAAAGCGGCCTTCATGCTGCGGCTTTCTATGCGGCCAAGCACATTTCGAACCGCCGATTCATTGCCATCAGCCGCGGGCGCGGCTTCGAAATCGTCGCGCTTCTGATTCGTCCTGGGCCGGCCTGAAGGCCGCTCTACGGAAAGACATACTTGAGATCGTGGGCTGCGTATGGCCCATCGCGTAGAATGCGGGCATGGATGTCTCCCACCTGCTCGACGGCCTGAACACCGCGCAACGCGAAGCGATCAGCGCCGAAACCGGCCACCTGCTCGTGCTCGCCGGCGCCGGTTCCGGCAAGACCCGCGTCCTCACCCATCGCATCGCCTGGCTGCACGAAGTCTATGGCGTGCCGATGCACGGCATTTTCGCGGTGACCTTCACCAACAAGGCCGCAGGCGAGATGCGCCACCGCGCCGAATCGCTGCTGCCCGGCGGCAGCCGCGGCATGTGGATCGGCACCTTCCACGGCTTGGCCCATCGCCTGCTGCGCCTGCACTGGCAGGACGCGAAGCTGCCCGAAGCGTTCCAGATCCTCGACAGCGACGATCAGCTGCGGCTGGTGAAGCGCGTGGTGCAGGCGCTGGAACTGGACGAGGCGCGGTTCCCGCCGCGGCAGATCGCGTGGTGGATCAACGCGCAGAAGGACGAAGGCCGCCGCCCGCAGCACATCCAGCCGGAAAAAGATGAATGGGCCAGCGTGATGCTGCGCGCCTACACGCTGTACCAGGAGCGCTGCGAGCAGTCGGGGCTGGTCGATTTCGCCGAAATCCTGCTGCGCGCGCACGAACTGCTGCGCGACCATCCGCCGCTGCTGCAGCATTATCGCCATCGCTTCCAGCAGTTGCTGATCGACGAGTTCCAGGACACCAACAGCCTGCAGTACGCCTTCATCCGGCTGCTGGCCGGCGACACCGGCCAGGTTTTCACCGTCGGCGACGACGACCAGGCGATCTACGGCTGGCGCGGCGCGAAAGTGGAGAACGTGCAGCGTTTCCTGCGCGATTTCCCCGGCGCGAAGACCATCCGCCTCGAACAGAACTATCGCTCCAGCGCGAACATCCTCAACGCTGCCAATGCGGTGATCGCGCACAACCCATCGCGGCTCGGCAAACAGCTGTGGACCGACAGCGGCGAAGGCGAGCCGATCGACCTGTACGCCGCGTACAACGAAATCGACGAAGCGCGGTTCGTGATCGAACGCATCCGCGCCTGGGTGCGCGACGGCGGCAGCCACGGCGAAACCGCGATCCTCTACCGCAGCAACGCGCAGTCGCGCGCGTTCGAAGAAACCCTGCTCGGCGAACAGATCCCGTTCCGCGTCTACGGCGGCATGCGCTTCTTCGAGCGCGCCGAAATCAAGGACACCCTGGCGTACATGCGCCTGATCGCGAATCGCGACGACGACGCGGCGTTCGAGCGCGCGGTGAACACGCCGACGCGCGGCATCGGCGAGCGCACGCTCGACGAAGTGCGTCGGTACGCGCGGGCCCACAGCATTTCGCTGTGGAAAGCGGCCGCGCTGGTATCGCGCAGCGATCTGCTGCCGGGACGCGCGCGGAATGCGCTGGCGCTGTTCGAAGGCCTGATCGATACCGTCGCCGACGAATCGGCCGATCTGCCGCTGAAGGACAAGATCGATCACGTGCTGGCGCGCTCCGCGCTGCGCGACCACTACGCCGCGCTGTCGAAAGGCTCGCTGGATTCGCGCACCGACAATCTCGACGAACTGGTGTCGGTGGCCTCGCGTTTCGTGAAGGGCGACGACGAGGAATCCGCGGCGCTGCCGGAGCTGGTCGCGTTCCTCGCCTATGCGGCGCTGGAAGCCGGCGAAGGCCAGACCGAAGCCGGCGAGGACGGCGTGCAGCTGATGACGCTCCACAGCGCCAAGGGCCTGGAATTCCCGCTGGTGTTCCTGGTGGGCATGGAAGAAGGCCTGTTCCCGAACAACAAATCGATCGATGAGGCCGGCCGGCTGGAAGAAGAGCGCCGCCTCGCCTATGTCGGCATCACCCGCGCGCGGCAGAAGCTGGTGATCACCTACGCCGAAGCGCGCCGCCTGCACGGCCAGGACATGTATGGCCTGCCGTCGCGCTTCCTGCGCGAGATTCCCACGACGCTGATCCACGAAGTGCGGCCGAAGATCCAGGTCGCGCGGCCGATGTACAACGTGAATGCGCGACGCGACGCGTGGCAACAGGGCCGTGGTCACGCATCGCTGCAGGAAAATACCGGCGTGCGCATCGGCCAGAACGTGACCCACGCGAAATTCGGCAGCGGCATCGTCACCGATATCGAAGGCACCGGCGCGCACGCGCGCGTGCAGGTCAATTTCGAGGACGAAGGCAGCAAGTGGCTGGTGATGGCCTACGCCAATCTGCAGCCGGCTTAACGGGGTGTTGTAGGGCGGGCCCAGGCCCGCCATCGCGATTTCTCCGATGATTTCGACAATGATCAGAACCGTTTCGCCGAACGTGTCGTGCGAACGGAAACGCCGCAACGGTGGGCCAGGGCCCGCCCTACGACACCGCTTCGCTACGAGCCCGCAACCATGACCGACCCCGATTTCCTTCGCGTCCGCGATTACCTCACCGGCCTGCAGGACCGCATCTGCGGCGCGATCGAGGGCGCCGATGGCGCCGCGACCTTCAAGGAAGATCTCTGGGAGCGCGCCGAAGGCGGCGGCGGTCGCACGCGGATCCTGCGCGACGGCGCGGTGTTCGAGCAGGCGGGTGTCGGGTTCTCGGATGTCTCAGGTACCAAGCTCCCTCCGTCGGCGACCGCCGCGCGGCCGGAGCTGGCCGGCGCGTCGTGGCGCGCGGTCGGCGTGTCGCTGGTGTTCCATCCGCGCAATCCCTACCTGCCGACCACGCACGCCAACGTCCGCCATTTCCGCGCGGTGCGCGACGGCGAAACCGTGGCCTGGTGGTTCGGCGGCGGCTTCGACCTGACCCCGTTCTATCCTTTCGACGAGGACGTGCGCCACTGGCATCGCACCGCGCGCGATCTGTGCGAACCCTTCGGCGGCGACGCACGCTACGCGGCGCACAAGCGCTGGTGCGACGAGTATTTCTTCCTCAAGCATCGCGATGAGACCCGCGGCGTCGGCGGACTGTTCTTCGACGATCTGCACGGCGATTTCGAGCGCGATTTCGCGTATCAGCGCGCGGTCGGCGACGGTTTCCTCGATGCGTATCTGCCGTTGATCGAACGCCGCAAGGACACGCCTTACGGCGAGCGCGAACGCCAGTTCCAGTTGTACCGGCGCGGCCGCTACGTCGAATTCAATCTGGTGTTCGACCGCGGCACCCTGTTCGGCCTGCAGTCCGGCGGGCGCACCGAATCGATCCTGATGAGCCTGCCGCCGCTGGTGCGCTGGGAATACGGCTACCAGCCCGACGCCGGCAGCGACGAGGCGCGGCTGCAGGCCTACCTCAAGCCGCGCGACTGGCTGGGCGAGCCTACGTAGGAGCCCAGCGTCCGTAGGAGGGCCTGCTTTTGTAGGAGGGCCCGCTTTTGTAGGAGGGCCTTCAGGCCCGAGCTCTTGCGTGGGCGTCTTGAGAACGATGTTCGAAAAGCGCCTGCACGAAGAGCTCGGGCCTGAAGGCCCTCCTACAAAGGCCGCCGATTCATGCCGTCAGCCGCAGGCGCGGCTTCAATATCGTTGCGTTCGGGGTTCGTCCTGGGCCGGCCTGAAGGCCCTCCTACAAAGGCCGCCGATGCATTGCCGTCAGCCGCGGGCGCGGCTTCGATATCGTTGCGTTCGGGGTTCGTCTTGGGCCGGCCTGAAGGCCCTCCTACAAAGGCCCTCCTACGAGAGCCGCCGATTCATTGCCCCAGCGGCAGGCGGATGTCGACCGCAGCGCCCGCGTTTCCGTCGGCGCGCGCGCCGATGCGGATGTCGCCGCCATGGCGCTGCACCGCAGCGCGGGCGATGGCGAGACCCAGACCATTGCCCTGCTGCTGTCGCGCGCTTTCCCCGCGCGAAAACGGCGCGAACAACCGCGACTGCGCCGCGTCCGAAAACCCTTCGCCGCTGTCGATCACGCGGATCAGCGCCTCGTCGCCATCGCGCACCAGGACGACCGCCGCATCGGCGTTCGCGGACGTGTGCTGCAGGGCGTTGCGGATCACGTTCTCGAATGCGCGCCGCAGCAGTTCCCGATCGCCTTCGACGACCGTCGGCGCGGCCTCCTCCTCCTCGTCGTCGAAATGCAGTGCGCGCGGCTGGCCGGCGATTTCCAGCCGCGCGTCGTCGACGATCTCCGCCAGCAGTTCGCCCAGGTCGATCCGTGCGGAGGCGAGTTCCGACTCCGGCGATTCCAGTCGCGCCAGCAGCAGCAGTTCGCCGATCAGGATGTCCATCCGGTCGGTGTCGCGCTCGATCCGGTCGAGCAGCGCAGCCTGCGGTTCGTCGCGCATCAGTTCCAGCGCCACGCGCAGCCGCGCCAGCGGCGAACGCAGTTCGTGGGAGAGGTCCAGCATCAGCTGGCGCTGGGTGCCGATCAACCCGCCGATCCGGCCGGCCATCCGGTCGAAGTCCGCCGCGAGCGCGCCGAACTCGTCGGTGCGTTCGCGCAGCGCGGCGCCGACCCGCGAATCGAGATCGCCTGCGGCCAGTTGACGGGTGGCGCGACGCAGGTCGTCGATCGGTGCGACCAGGTAGCGCGCCGACAGCGCGCTGAAGAAACCGGCGAGCAGCACCGAGAACAGCAGCGGCGCCAGCATCGTGCCCAGGATCAGATTGCCGCTCGGAAGCGGGAGCTCGGTGGCGCTGCCGAGCACGCGGTATAGGCGGCCGTCCGGCCCGCGCATCCGCTCGCTGAAGCTCGGCGGGCCGCGGAGCGGCGGCATTCCGCCCGCCCGCGTGTCGCTTTTCTCCCCCAGCTCCAGGGCGAGGTCGTGCAGCGGCGCCGGCAGCGGACGATCCAGCACTTCGCGGCCGGTATCGTCGAAGAAATACAGGTCCAGTCCGTAGTCGTCGCGCGTGGAAGCGACCGCCGCGGCGAACGTACGATCGTCGACGCGACCGTGCAGTTGCAGCAACGCGTTGGCGGTGCCGCGGAACAGTTTGCCGATATGGGCGCGGATCTGATCCGGTACCTCGCGCTCGGCGATCACCGCGATCAGCAGCGACGTGCCGACCATCAGCACCGTGCTGCCCAGCCACAGCGACAGGAAGATCCGCCAGAACAGCGAGCGCAGACGGATCTTCCTCATCGGCGCACGAACTGATAGCCGAGACCGCGCACCGTGCGCACCAGGTCGTCGCCGAGTTTGCGGCGGATGCTGCTGATGTGCATGTCGATGGCGCGGTCGAAAGGCCGCAGGCGGCGGCCGAGCGCGTCGCGCATCAGCGCGTCCTTGGTCACGATCTGGCCGGCGTCGCGCATCAGCCGCTCCAGCACATTGAATTCGGTGCTGGTCAGCTCCAGCCGTTCGTCGCCGCGATCGACGCTGCGGGTGGCGGGATCCAGCAGCACCCCACTGATGGCGAGCGTCGCGCCGCGCTGACTGGCGCCGCCGTCGACACGCCGCAGGATGGCGCGGATGCGCGCCGACAGTTCGCGCGGGTTGCAGGGTTTGGGCAGGTAGTCGTCGGCGCCCAGCTCCAGGCCGACGATGCGGTCGATATCGTCGCCGCGCGCGGTCAGCATCAACACCGGCACGCGGCTGTCGTCGCGGAGCAGGCGCAGCACCTCGAAACCGTTCAGGCCCGGCAGGCCGACGTCCAGCACCACCAGTTCGATCCGTTCGCGGATCGCGTCCCATGCCTCCGGCTCGAAGCGATGCATCGTTTCGACGGCGAAGCCTTCGCGCTGCAGGAACGCGAGCAGCAGCTCGCACAGTTCCACGTCGTCGTCGATGAGCAGGATCGGCATGGGTCGATTCTGACACCGCACCGCCGCGAACAGCGCGTCCGCGCCCGGCGTTTACCGGAATTTACACGGCCTGACATTTCCGGACATCGCGCCGACGGCCGATGACATCGCCGTCGGCACAGTGACCGGCACTCCCCCACGGAGCGCCCGAGATGTCCAGACCTGCCATGTCGAAATCGTTCCCGTCGCAATTGTTCCCGTTGGTACTGATGCTGACCCTGATCGGCTGCGCCTCGCGGCCGCAGGCCGCCGACGCCACGGACGCGCTCGCGCCGGTCGATCCTGCCGTCTACACCGGGACGTGGACACCCGACCATGCGGCGAACCGGAAGCTGACCCGGGCGACGCAGAAGCAGATGCGGCAACGCATGGCCAAGCTGCGTCCGCCGGGCGGCGGCAAGCCCGGTGGCGGCGGACCCGGCGGAGGTCCGGGCGGAGGGCCGGGTGGACCCGGTGGGCCGGGCGGCATGGGTCCGCCGCCGGGCGGAATGCCGCCCGGGGGACCGCCCGATGGGATGCCCGGCATGGATGCCGATCCGCTGGCGATGATGTCGGCGGTCGGCATGCTGCGGCCGGAGATGGATTTCGCCGCGCCGCTGCAGGGCGATCTGCGGATCGCGATGGATCCCGATGCCGGCGTCGCAATCGGCGCGGCCGATGCCGTGCCGGTCACCCTGATGTTCCGAGGCGGTGCGCGCGACCTGGGCGACGACGGCGTGCGCGCCTTCGCCTCGCGCGAGAACGGTCGACTGGTGATCGAGATCAACACCGACGACGGTACCCAGGTGACGCATACCTATGCGATCGAAGCGCAGGGCAAGCGCATGCGCGTGAAGACGCAGGTGGTCAGCAGCAAGGCGCCGATGCCGGGCGGCATCCCGTTCGAGCGGCTCTACAACCGCGTCGACGCCACGCCAGCGGCGGCACCGTGAGCGCGACCGTTCCGGCAGAGCGGGCGGCTGCGACGCCGGCCGACAGCGGCATCGCGGCGGCCTCGCCCATCGCGGCCGGCGCGCGGTTCTTCCATGCGCCAGCGACCGCCGTGGCGGAGGGCGCTGCACCGGATGAAGCCGCATTGGCGACCTGGTGGCGGCGTTTCCACGATCCGGAACTCGACCGCCTGATCGATGCGACCGTGGACCAGGGCTACGAGGTCTGCGCCGCGACGTTGCGGCTGCGGCAGCAGTGCGAGGACGGCGCGGTGGATGCCGCAGGCCACGCGCGATCGGACGCTGTCGACGAGGTCGCGCTGTACGACTATTACAGCGTGCGGCTGCGTCAGATCGCCATCACCGCACGCCACTACTTCCTCGCCTCGACGCTGCAGGAACGCATCGTCTACACCGATTCGGCGATCGCCGACATCGCCAGGACGATGCGCGCCGCCCAGACCCACAGCGGCAGCGACGCGGCGACGGCGCATGCCGGCGACGACCATCCGGTCGTGCTCGCCGATCTCCACGCGCATCGCATCATGCTGCGCGCGCAGTGGGACGCGGCCGCGATCGCGCTTGCGCACCAGAGCGCGCAGCCGCTGGCGGCGGTGATCGAGCGGCTTTGCGGCCGGCTGTTGCCGGGCGCCTGTGCGGAGACGCCTGCGCTGGGCGGACCCGACCGCGTGCTGATGCGGCGCCCGGATGTGCTGGCGCATCAGGCGCGCGCGACTGTAGCGGCCGCTAATCCCCATACCGCAAGGCTCGCATCGCTGGCATGCGAACAGCGCGAAGATCTCGCGCTGAAGGAAGTGGAACTGGCGCTGGCGATACTGACCGCCGCGCAGGCCGAACTGGTGCCGGTGCGCGCGTCGGCGGCGTCGGCGGAAGCGCAGTACCGGCGTCTGCCCCGTCGCGCGGAGCCGCGCAGCGTGTCCGCAAGCGCGCGCGTCGTGCACGCGTTCCGCGATCGCGAGATCGAAACCCGCGGCCGCACTTATCTGGCGCTGGTCGACGCCTTCCACGCGGCGGGCTGCGGTTGGCCGGTGCTTGCGGATCCGGGCTTGTCCGATCAGCGGTCGCCCGACCACGGAATCCAGGCATGAGCGCGCGTTCCATGCAGCGTCGCCCGCTGCTGTTGGCGCTGCTCGCGGCCATGTGCGCGCCCGCATCCGCGGCGTCGATCGCGCAAGCGCCCTCGCCTGCGGCCGCGGCGACGGACAGCAACGGATCGAGGATGACCGTGGCCGACATCCGCATCGACGGCCTGCAGCGGATCGGTGCCGGTACGGTCTTCACCTATCTCCCGATCGAACGCGGCGACACCATCGACGCCGCGCAGATCGGCGAAGCCATGCGCGCGCTCTACAAGACCGGATTTTTCGAGGACATCCGCATCGACCGCGAAAATGCCGGCGCTGCGGGCGCGGAAGCGGACAGCGCGGCTCCTGACAATGCGATCCTGGTCGTCCGGGTCACCGAGCGGCCGTCGATCAATACCCTGACCCTGACCGGCAACAAGGACATCAAGACCGAGGATCTGCTGAAGAACCTGAAGGACATCGGCATCGTCGAAGGCGAGACTTTCGACCGACTGGCCCTGGACCGGGTGACATTGGAGCTCAATCGCGCCTACAACAACCGCGGCAAATACAACGTCAGCATCGATCCCACGATCAAGCGCCTCGACCGCAACCGGGTCGACATCGAGATCAAGGTCGAAGAGGGCAAGGCGGCGCGCATCCGCCACATCAACCTCATCGGCAACGAGACCTACGACGAGGACGCGCTGCGCAAGCGCTGGGAATCCAACGAGACCGGCTGGCTCAGCTGGTACAAGCGCGACGACCAGTACTCGCGCGAAAAACTGTCCGGCGATCTCGAACGCACCACCGATTTCTATCTGGATCGCGGCCATGTCGATGTCAGCGTCGACAGCACCCAGGTGGCGATCAGTCAGGACAGGAAGGACATGTACGTCACCGCCAGCATCAGCGAAGGCGACATCTACACCTACGCGGGGATCGAGATCGTCGGCGACACCGTGCTGTCGAAGGATCAGATCGAGCGTTACGTGTTGGTCAAGCCGGAGCAGACGTTCTCGCGGACGCTGCTGGAACTCAGTGCGGATTCGATCGTCGCCGCGCTGGGCAACATCGGCTACGCGTCCGCGCAGGTCGAGCCGCTGCCCGAAGTGGATCGCGAAAAGCGCACCGTGGCCATCCGTTTCCAGGTCACCCCCGGACCGCGCGTGACCGTGCGCCGCATCGCGTTCAAGGGCAATACCCGCACCGAAGACGAGGTGTTGCGACGCGAGATGCGCCAGTTCGAGGGCGCGTGGTATTCGCAGGCGGCGATCGATCGTTCCAAGGTGCGGCTGCAGCGCCTGGGCTATTTCGAAACCGGCTCGGTCGAGATCGAAAGCGTCGCGGTGCCCGGCAGCAGCGATGTGGTCGATCTGGCGGTCAAGGTGACCGAGACCTCGTCGGGCCAATTCCAGGCCGGCGTGGGTTACCAGCAGGACAGCGGCCTGACCGTGTCGCTGAAAGTAGAGCAGCGCAATTATCTGGGCACCGGGCGCGGCTTCGGCTTCAACGTCTCGCGCAACGACACCACGCGACAGGCCGGGTTTTCGGTGACCGAGCCGTATTTCGACGATCTGGGCATCGGACTGGGCTATTCGGTCTATACCGCCAAGACCCGCCAGAGCAGCGACGACGAGAACAGCTACGATTCCGACCAGTCGCGGGTCGACGTCACCGCGGGCTTTCCGATCTCGGAAAACAACGCGATCGAAATGGTCGGCGGATGGCAGACCCAGACCCTGTATCTGACCGAGGGCTATTACCCGCAGTCGTCGCTCGATTTCCTGGCGGCGCTGGGCAGCGATCGCATCGATACCTTCAAGCTCAGCGCCAACTGGAATGCGGATACCCGCAACGATTTCCTGACGCCGACCGCCGGCAGTTACCGGAACTTCGGCGTCGAACTCGCATTGCCGGGATCCAGCGCCCGTTATTTCAAGATGGACTATCGCTACGGCCGCTATATCGGCCTGGGGCCGCTCAATCTGTTCGCGCGCGCCGAACTGGGCTACGGGGACAACTACGGCAGTGCGCCGGTGATGCTGGAATGCCTGAGCGAAGGCAGCCCGTCATTGCTGCGGCCGCGCAAGGACGCGGCCAGAACCTATACCGACTTCGACTGCGGGACCGGTTCGACCCTGGACCGCGCGCTGATCGCCGATGGCCTGCCGTTCTACGAGAATTTCTATCTGGGCGGCGGCCGCTCGGTGCGCGGTTTCCGCGACAACTCGCTGGGACCCTGCGAATACGTGAGCGCCTACGACGAATGCAGGCCGACCGGCGGCTCGCTGAAGACGTTCGGCAGCCTGGAACTGACGATGCCGGCCCTGTTCGGCGGGAGTGGGCGCGGTACGCGCGTCGCATGGTTCCTCGATGCAGGCAATGTCTTCGACGGCATCGACGGTTTCGACAGCGCCGAATTGCGCGCATCCACCGGATTGTCGGTGCTGTGGCGTTCGCCCATGGGCCCGATCTCGATCAGCTACGGCCTGCCGTTGCGCAAAGGGGACGACGACGACATCGAGCGCCTGCAGTTCAGTTTCGGTAATCAGTTTTGAGGGATGGAAGAGCGATGACAGCGGACAAGGGAACCCACAGGCGCTTTCTTACCCGTCGACGCGCGTTGTGGATCGCCGCGATCGCGGTCGTTGTCGTCGTGGTCGCGGGCATCGTCCTGCGCCCGCCGCCGCCGCCGACACTGTGGACCACGGTGGTCGCGCGCGGCGACATCGTCCGCGCGGTGCTGGCGACCGGCACGGTCGAAGCCACGGATCTGGTCAGCGTGGGCGCGCAGGCGTCGGGGCAGATCCGGTCGCTGAAGGTGAAGCTCGGGCAGAAAGTCCGCGCCGGCGATCTGATCGCGGAAATCGATTCGACCACGCAGCGCAATGCGCTGCGCAACGCCGATGCCGCGTTGGCCAATATCCGAGCCCAGCGCGCCGCGCAGCAGGCTTCGGTAGTGCAGGCCGAAGCCGCCTTCAAGCGCCAGCAGACGATGATGGCGGGTGAGGCGACATCGCGGGCGGATGTCGACATCGCCCGCGCCAATCGCGATGTCGCCCGGGCCCAGTTGGAGGCGCTGGACGCGCAGATCGCGCAGAGCGCCACATCGCTGGACACGGCGCGCGCGAATCTGGGCTATACCCGCATCGTGGCGCCCATCGACGGCAGCGTCGTCGCCATCGTCGCGTCCGAGGGCCAGACCGTGAATGCGGTGCAATCCAGCCCGACCATCGTCAAGCTGGCGTCGCTCGACGTGATGACCGTGGAAGCGGAGATCTCCGAAGCCGATGTCATCCACGTGCGTCCCGGGTTGCCGGCGTTCTTCACCATTCTGGGCGATCCCGACCGGCGGTTCCCCGGCAAGGTGCGCGATGTCGAGCCCGCACCGGAATCGGTGTCGGTGGACGACGCCCGCAGCAGCACCCAGACCAGCGACGAGGCGGTGTACTACAACGGCCTGTTCGACGTGCCCAATCGCGACGGCGTGCTGCGGATCGGCATGACCGCGCAGGTCGAGATCGAACTTTCGCGGGCCAGGAACGTGCTGATCGCGCCGTTCGCGGCGCTGGGCGAACGCGCGAAGGATGGCAGCTACACCGTGCGCGTCCTCGACGCCGAGGGCCGTCCGGTCGCGCGCACCATCCGGGTCGGGATCGACAACCGCGTCGACGTGCAGGTGCTGTCGGGGCTGCGCGAAGGCGAACGGATCGTGGTCGGCGAGGCCGCCGCGGACCCGGCCTCGGCCTCGGTCTTTCCGCCGCGGCCGCCCAGCGTCCCGGGCGACTGAGCGATGACGGCGCTGCTCGAACTGCGCGGCATCGGTCGCGCCTATCGCGCCGGCGACAGCGTGCTGACCGTGCTGGATGCGGTGGATCTGGACATCGACGCCGGGGACATGGTCGCGATCATCGGGCCCTCCGGCTCCGGCAAGTCCACGCTGATGAATCTGCTGGGCTGTCTCGACCGCCCCACCGCCGGCCGATATCGCATCGACGGGCGCGATACCTCAGAGATGGACGCGGATGCGCTGGCGGCGCTGCGTCGCGAGCGCTTCGGCTTCATCTTCCAGCGCTACCAGCTGTTGCCGGATCTGGACGCGCAGGCCAATACCGAAGTGCCGGCGGTGTATGCCGGCACCGCCGCGCGCGAACGCCGCGAACGCGCGCAGGCGCTGCTGGTGCGGCTGGGGCTGGGGGGTCGCAGCCACCATCGTCCCAACGAACTGTCGGGCGGTCAGCAGCAGCGCACCAGCATCGCGCGCGCGCTGATGAACGGCGGCGAGATCATCCTCGCCGACGAGCCCACCGGCGCGTTGGACACGCGCTCCGGCGAGGAGGTGATGGCGCTGCTCGAAGAACTCAACGCCCAGGGCCATACCATCATCGTCATCACCCACGATCCCGAGGTCGCGGCGCATGCGCGACGCATCGTCGAGATCCGCGACGGGCGGATCGTCTCGGATCGCCGCACCGCGGAGGCCCGGACGCAGACAGTCAACAAGCCGGGCAACGTTGATCCGGGCACGGCCCGCAGATCGCTCGTCGACCGCTTTTCGCAGGCCTTCAAGATGGCGCTGCTGGCGATGGTCGCGCACAAGCTGCGGACCTTTCTCACCATGCTCGGCATCATCATCGGCATCGCCTCGGTGACCAGCGTGGTGGCGCTGGCCAGCGGCGCCAAGGGCAGCATCCTCGACGACATCAGCGCGCTCGGCACCAACACCATCGATGTCTATCCCGGCAAGGATTTCGGCGACAGCCGCTCCGGCCGCGTGCGCACCCTGCTGCCCGCGGACGCCCAGAGCCTGGCGGCGCTGTCGTATGTCGACAGCGCTACGCCCACCGTCTCCACCAATGCGACCCTGCGCTACGGCAACCAGGAAGCGACCGCGCAGATCAACGGCGTCGGCGCGCAGTACTTCCGGGTCAAGGGCACCGACATCGCCGAGGGCCGGCTATTCGACGACGCGGCCGTGCGCGGCATGGAGCAACTGGTCGTGATCGACGCCAATACGCGAAAACGGTTTTTTTCCACCAGCGAGGATCCGATCGGACGCCTCCTGCTGCTCGGCAAAGTGCCGTGCCGGGTGATCGGCGTGACCGAACCCAGCAGCGGCCCGATGGGCGGCGGCAATACCCTCAACGTCTGGGTGCCCTACACCACGGCGATGGGACGCATGCTGGGGCGCAGCCATCTGTCCGGCATCACCGTGCGCATACGCGACGACGCGCCGATGGACGCAGCCGAGGACGTGCTGATCCGTACGCTCACCCTGCGCCACGGCAGCAAGGATTTCTTCACCAGCAACAGCGACGACATCCGCAGCACCATCGAAGCGACGACGCAGGTGATGACGATGCTGATCTCGTCGATCGCGCTGATCTCGCTGCTGGTCGGCGGCATCGGCGTGATGAACATCATGCTGGTGTCGGTGACAGAACGCACCCGCGAGATCGGCGTGCGCATGGCCGTCGGCGCGCGCCAGAGCGACATCCTGCAGCAGTTCCTGATCGAGGCGGTGATGATCTGCCTGGTCGGCGGCGCGATCGGCGCATCGCTGGCGCTTCTGGCGTCGGCCGCGTTCAACAGCGTGTCGGAGAGTTTCAAGATGAACATCTCGATGCTGTCGCTGGCCGGCGCCTTCGCCTGCTCGACGCTGGTGGGCGTGGTGTTCGGCTTCCTGCCCGCGCGCAATGCCGCGCGGATGAATCCCGTCGAGGCGCTGGCCCGCGAATGAAGATGCCGATCCATGCGCTGATGAATATGCCGAAGAATCCCGCCATGCGAAGCCGGCTTGCGTTGTTCGCAGCAATATCGCTCTGCGCCGGCTGCGCCACGACCTATCGCGCACCGGAATTCGCCGTCGCTTCGCAGTACGGCGCCGGCAGCGATCGTGCAGCGCAAATGCAGATCATCGATACCGCAGCCGCCTATCCGCGTCGCGACGCGACCGGCGATTCCTGGTGGCGCGGCTTCGGCGATCCCGGGCTCGATCGGCTGGTGGAGGATGTGATCGAACGCAATCGCGATCTGAAAACAGCCGCGCTGCGCGTGCAGCGCGCGCAGCTGGCGCTCGGCCAGGCGCGCAACGAACGCCTGCCGGTGCCCAGCGGTTCGCTGTCGGACACCGACCGCGAACCCATGCGCGGCGGCGCGGGTCAGGAGAGCGTCGACGCGCAACTGTCGCTGCGCTACGAAGTCGATCTGTGGCGGCGGCTGGACGCCGCGCAGACCGTCGCCGATTGGGCTGCGCAGGCCAGCGTCGAGGATCTCGACAGCGCCGCGCTGCTGCTGATCGCGAACGCCTGCGACCTCTACTGGCGATTGGCCGACGCCAACGCCCGCATCGCGCGCGGCGACGACGCGATCGCCAACGCGCGGCGTCTGGAAGCGCTGATCGATCTGCAATTCGACGCCGGCGCCGTCTCCCGGCTGGAAACCGCCGAAGCGTCGCAGGCCTTGCAGCAGCGGATCGGCGATCGGGCGCGATTGCAGCAGCAGCGCAGCGAACTGCGCAGCGCGATCGCCGTGCTGCGCGGCGGGCCGTATTGGCCGGAAGCCGACGAGCCGCGCAGCGTCGCTGCATCGCCGCTGCCGATCGACACGGGTCTGCCGCTCGACCTGCTCGGCCGCCGCCCCGATCTGCGCGCCGCGGAGTGGCGCCTGCGGCAGACGCTGGCCGAGGCCGATCGCGTCCGCCTCAGCGCCTATCCGCAGTTGAGCTTCGATCTTGGCGCCAATGCCAGCGGCAACAGCCTCGGCGATCTTTTCGACCAGCCCGTGCGGACGCTGACCCGCAGCCTGCTGCTGCCGTTTCTCGACGTCAACGGCACCCGCCTGCGGATCGCGGTGGCGCGCAAGGACTACGACATCGCCGCCGAAGCTTTCGTGCAGCGCTTGGTCGAAGCCATCGGCGAAGTCGAGACCGCCGTCGCAGCGCGCGAATCGCTGCAGACGCAGATCGCAGCGGCCCGCGAAACGGCGCAGGCGGCGGAACAGGCCGAGCGCCTGTACGCGCTGCGCTACAGCGCCGGCAGCGCGACGCTGCGGCAGTGGCTGGACGCGCAGCAGTCGCGGCTGGGCGCCAAGGATGCGCTGTCGCAGGCCGAACTGGCGCAGCGCCGGAACGAGATCGCGCTGGCGAAGGCGCTCGGCGGCAGTCCTCGCGCGCCGGTCGCAGGCGCATCCGGGCTTTCCGGGGAGGGGTGAAGCCTGCCCTTCTGGCGATGTCCGGAACGGCCCGTCCATGCGCATCCCGCGGTACCAGCGGGACCGCTCGGCGTCTTCGACAAATCGCAGGCAATAAAAAGCCCCGCAGGTGGGGGAACCGGCGGGGCTGGGAACGGGACTTGGGGAGAGTCTTACGTTCCGGCGACCACCCCAGGGGAGGAGGTGGTCTGCGACGGACGTTGCATCCGTCGCGAGTAAGTTGACCATGGACAGCGGGGCTAGTTCGTAAAAATTCCGCTTTTCGGCATGTCGGATTCAGGGTCGATTCACTGCCGATGCATCGTTCGTTCATTTATCGGCAAATACAGCTGAAAAACCTGTCTGAACTGGGAGGATCATACTGCGCAAAGTGCATATCAAGCCACCGCGACGAGGAACGCGTCGCCACGCGCGGCGGCACCGGATGCGCGGCTTTCCCGGTTCGCCGGATCCGTGTACGGCCCACAAACGCATCGCCACGCGCCGCGAGCTCCAAGCACCGCCGCTTAATGCGCTTCATCCCAGTTGTCGCCCACGCCCGAATCGATCACCAGCGGCACCCGCAGCTCGGCCGCCGCCGCCATCCGCGCGGTCGCCTCGCGCACCAGGGTGTCGACGAAGTCCACGTCGCTTTCGAACACCAGTTCGTCGTGCACCTGCAGCAGCATCTTCGCCTTGTCGGCGTGCCCGGCGATCCAGCGGTCGATATCGATCATCGCCCGCTTGATGATGTCGGCGGCGGTGCCCTGCATCGGCGCGTTGATCGCGGCGCGCTCGGCGCCGGCGCGCAGGCCCTGGTTTCGGGCGTTGATGTTGTCCAGGTACAGGCGCCGGCCGAACACGGTCTCGACGAAACCGCGCTCGTGCGCCTCTTTGCGGGTGCGCTCCATGAACTCGCGCACGCCGGGATAACGGTTGAAGTACAGCGCGATGTAGTCCTGGGCCTCGCCGCGACCGATGTCGAGCTGTTTCGCAAGGCCGAAGGCGCTCATCCCGTACATCAGGCCGAAGTTGATCGCCTTGGCAGCGCGGCGCTCGTTGCCGCTCACCTCGTCCAGCGGCTTGCCGAACACTTCCGCCGCGGTGGCGCGGTGGATATCCGCACCGGACGCGAACGCGCGGACCAGGGCCGGATCCTCGGACAGGTGGGCCATGATCCGCAGTTCGATCTGCGAGTAGTCGCAGGCGATCAGTTTGCGGCCCGGCGGCGCGATGAAGGCCTTGCGGATGCGGCGACCGTCCTCGGTGCGGATCGGGATGTTTTGCAGGTTCGGATCGTTGGAGGACAGGCGGCCGGTGGCCGCGCCGGCCTGGTGATAACTGGTGTGCACACGGCCGGTGTCCGGGTTCACCATTTCCGAGAGTTTGTCGGTATAGGTGCTGCGCAGTTTCGCCAGGCCGCGGTATTCGAGGATGATCCGCGGCAGCTCGTGCTGGTCGGCGATCGCTTCCAGCGCTTCCTCGTTCGCCGACGGCTGTCCGCTGGGCGTCTTCACCAGCGCCGGCAGCTTCAGTTCGTCGTACAACAGGGCGCACACCTGCTTGGGCGAATCGAGATTGAAGGTGCGCCCGGCCAGCTCGGTCGCCTTCTGCTGCGCGGCGAGCATCCGCCGCGACAGATCCACGCTCTGCCGCCGCAGCTCGTCGGCATCGATCAGGATGCCGTTGGCCTCCATCCGCGCCAGCACTTGGACCAGCGGGATCTCGATCTCGCGATAGACCGTCTGCAGCGAGGGGATCTCTGCCAGTTTCGCCGACAGCACGCGATGCAGGCGCAGGGTGATATCGGCATCCTCGGCGGCGTAAGTGGTGGCGTCGTCGATCGCCACTTCCGAGAAGGGAATCTGCTTCGCGCCCTTGCCGGCCACGGCCTCGAACTTGATGGTGTCGTAGCCGAGATAGCGCTTGGCCAGCGAATCCATGTCGTGGCGGGTCGCGCTGGAATTCCAGATGAAACTTTCCAGCATGGTGTCGTCGGCGTAGCCGTCGATGGCCACGTCGTGGCGGCGCAGCACGTGGATGTCGTATTTGCCGTGCTGGCCGAGCTTGCGGTGCTGCGCGCTTTCCAGCAGCGGACGCAGCGCGTCGAGGGTCTCGCGCAGGTCGAGCTGCGTCGGCGCGCCCGGATAGGTGTGGCCGACCGGGATGTAGCAGCCGCTGCCGGGTTCGGCGGAAAAGCTCAGGCCGACCAGGTTGGCCCGCATCGCGTCCAGGGCATCGGTTTCGGTGTCGAACGCGAATTCCCCGGCGCTATCGAGCCGGGCGATCCACGCATCGAGCTGTTCGCGGGTCTGCACGGTTTCGTACCTGCCTTTCTCGGCCAGCGCCGGATCCAGCGCTTCGTCATGGGCAGCGGCGGTGCGCGCGTAGCCTGCGGCGGTGTTGCGCATCCCGGCCAGTTCGGCGGATGCGGTGGCGGCCGCGTCGCCGCCGCCGAGTTCCTTCAGCGCCTGGTTGAAGCCGTAGCGCGCGTACAGCACGCGCAGGTCGTCGACGTGCGGTTCGCGCAGCGCCATCGTGGTCGGGCCGCCATCGAGCGGGACATCGAGCTTGATCGTCGCCAGCTGCCGGTTCAGCGGCAGCCGCGGCAGCGCCGCGCGCAGGTTCTCGCCGATCTTGCCCTTGATCGCATCGGCGTTGGCGATGACGTTCTCCAGCGTGCCGTATTCGGCCAGCCATTTCGCCGCGGTCTTCGGCCCGCATTTGTCGACGCCGGGGATGTTGTCGACGCTGTCGCCCATCAGCGACAGCAGGTCGACGATCTGGTCGGCGCGCACGCCGAACTTCGCCATCACCGCCTCGTCGCTGTCCAGCCGGCTGCCGCTCATCGTATTGACCAGGGCAAGGCCCGGGCGCACCAGCTGCGCAAAATCCTTGTCGCCCGTGGAAATGGTGACCGTGAGGCCGTCGGCGGCGCCCTGCACCGCCAGCGTGCCGATCACGTCGTCGGCTTCCACGCCCGGCACCCGCAGGATGGTGATTCCCAGCGCCTGCACGATGTCGCACATCGGCTGCACCTGGGCGCGCAGATCGTCCGGCATCGGCGGGCGGTTGGCCTTGTACTGCGGGTCGAGATCGTCGCGGAAGGTGGGGCCGGAGGCATCGACCACGAAGGCGATGTATTCGGGCTTCTCCTTGAGATGGGCGCGCAGCATGTTGACGATGCCGAACAGCGCGCCGGTGGGCTCGCCCTGGGCATTGCTCAGCGGCGGCAGCGCGTGGAAGGCGCGGAACAGGTAGGAGGAACCGTCGATCAGTACGAGTCGTGTCATGGGCGGATTCTACTCCGCGCCTCCCGGCCGCCGAACCGCCGCCGGCGGCACGGAGGGTTCACGCCGCGCGGCGCATAATCGGGCCTCCCGTCCGCTGGAGACCGCCATGCGACGTTCGACCCTGCTCGTGCTGCCCCTGATGCTCGCCCTCGGCGGTTGCGCCACCACCGGCGGCAGCGCCGACGCCGGCGCCAATGCCGAAATCCCCGCCGACGCGGTCGCCGCGACCAAGATCCAGCCCAACGGCGACGAGATCACCGAGTACCGGGTTGCCGGCCAGCTCCGCGTCGTGAAGGTCCAGCCCAAGCGCGGCCCGGCGTTCTATCTCTACGACCGCAACGGCGACGGCCGCCTCGACGAGGACAAGGATGTGTCGCCGGTGTATTTCAAGCTGTTCGAGTGGTGAGATCGTTCTGGTGGTGAAACCGGGGCTGCGATCAGCCCCTGTTGCCCCGGAGCGCATGCACTTCCGCCTCCAGCGCCGCGATCCGCGCATCGCGATCGGCGAGCAGTCGGGCGACATCCGCAATCTCGAACCGCTGCGGAATATGCTGCGGGCAATTGGCATCCCAGGCCCGCACGTCGAACAGCAGAACCTGCTCCGGGCGCGCCGCGTAGTCATCGGGCATCAGCCGCTCGATCAGCGCGGCGTCGTTTTCGACGAACCGGGCATTGCCCCAGATCTTGACCCTGCGCCGATGCGCGTAGTCGATCAGGAACAGATGCGCCTTCGGGTTTTCCAGCAGGTTGCCGCTGCTGATGTATTGGCGATTGCCGCTGTAGTCGACGAAGCCGAGCGTGCTTTCGTCGAGCACGCGCAGGAATCCCGGCGGCCCGCCGCGATGCTGGATGTAAGGCTGGCCGGCGGCGTTCGCGGTCGCCAGGAAGACGCTGATCTGCGCTTCGATGAAGGTTTTCAGCTCGGGGGTGATCGTCGTCTGCCAGCCGCGCCCGTTTTCCATGTTCGCGTAGGCGCGCCGCGAGCCCTTGCGGGACTGCAGCGCTTTTACGGTGTCGGTGAAGGCGATATCGCTGGGATGAACGTCGGTCATGGCGATGCCTACAGATCCAGGTCGTCGAGCGAAGGATGGTCGTCCGGACGACGGCCCGGCGGCCAGCGGAACAGGCGCGCGTCTTCGGGGATCGCGATGTCGTTGATGCTGGCGATGCGCCGGCGCATCAATCCATGTTCGTCGAACGCCCAGTTCTCGTTGCCGTAGCTGCGGAACCACAGATCGCGGTCGTCGTGCCATTCGTAGGCGAAGCGCACGGCGATGCGGTCGCGGTCGAATGCCCAGAGCGATTTGATCAATCGATAGTCGAGTTCGCGCTGCCACTTGCGGCGCAGGAACGCTTCGATCGCGTCGCGGCCCTGCAGGAACTCGCCGCGGTTCCGCCAGCGGCTGTCGACGGTGTAGGCCTGCGCGATCGCAGCCGGGTTGCGGGTGTTCCAGGCGTCCTCGGCCATGCGGACCTTTTGCATGGCGGAGCCGTGATCGAAGGGTGGCAGGGGTGGGCGGGACATGGCGACTCCGTTCGATCGGGATGAGATCAACGCATGGCACCGGCGATGCCTGGCATGACCGGTGCCTGCGGAGGGTTGGATCACGCCGCCTTGCGCGCGGTCGCTACCGGGAAATCGATCTCGGTCTGGGCGACGTTGTTGAGATAGTTCGTCCAGACGTTCAGCGCGACGTGCTGCACGATCTCGATGATCTGCGGGTCGCTGTAGCCGGCATCGCGCACCGCCTGCAGTTCGGCGGAAGAAACCCTGCCGCGCTGGTGGGCGACAGCGGCGGCGAAGCGGACCGCTGCGTCGGCCCTGGCGTCGTTCGAGCGACCGTCGCGGTTGGCGGCGATTTCGTCATCGTCGAGCTTGGCCAGATGGGTGCCCAGATACGTGTGCGCGGACAGGCAATAGTCGCAGCCGTTGATCTCGGCCACCGCCAGGGCGATGCGTTCGCGGGTCGGCGCCGGCAGTGCGCCCTTGGCGAGTGCGCCGAACATACCGAGGTGGCCTTCGAGCGCGGCCGGGCTGTTGGAGATGAGACGGAACAGGTTCGGCACGCTGCCGAGCATCTTCTGCACGCCTTGAAGCAATGGCTGCGAGGCGGCGGGTGCGGTGTCGATCGAAGCGGGGATCGGGAAGCGGGACATGGCGGTTTCCTGGGGAAGGGCCGGACGGGCTGCCGGCGTGGAAACAGCCTAGGCCCTCTCGAATACCGGCACTAGCCGCGATATTCTGCAATCACTCTTCCGGATATTGGAATAATCATGGATCGTCTGGCGGCGATGGCGGTGTTCGTCGAGGCTGTCGACCAGGGCAGCCTGTCCGCTGCTGGGCGCAGGCTCGGTCTGCCGCTGGCCACGGTCAGCCGCCGCCTGTCGGAACTCGAGACCCACATCGGTACCCGGTTGCTCGTGCGCAGCACGCGCCAGCTCGCGCTCACCGATGCCGGGCAGGCCTATCTCGGCGCGTGCCGACGCATCCTGGAGGAAGTCGGCGAGGCCGAGCGCGCGGCGGCCGGCGAATACGCCGCGCCGCGAGGCGAACTGGTGATCACTGCGCCCATGGTCTTCGGGCGCATGCACGTACTGCCGCTGATCGGCGGGTTCCTTCGCCAATACCCCGACGTCGACGTGCGCCTGGTGCTGGGCGACCTGTCGCTGAATCTGCTCGACGAACATGTCGATCTCGCGGTGCGCATCGGCGAATTGCCGGACAGCAGTCTGGTCGCCGTGCGGGTCGGCGAGGTGCGGCGCGTGGTCTGCGCCAGCCCCGGCTATCTGGCCGGGCGCGGCGTCCCGGAACGGCCCGGCGATCTTGTCGGCCACGACGGCATCACATTCGATGGTTTGCGATCGCCGCTGCCCTGGGTCTTCCGCGTCGATCGCACCGAGGTGGCGATTCCGATCCGCTCACGGTTGACCGTCAACACCGCAAACGCGGCGATCGATGCCGCGGTCGATGGTTTGGGCGTGACCCGTGTCCTGTCCTATCAGATCGCGGATGAGCGACGCAGCGGCGCGCTTCAGACCGTGCTGCAGGCGTACGAGCCCGCTGCATGGCCGGTGCAACTCGTTTATGCGCGTCAGGGCCGTCTGCCGGTGAAGCTGCGCGCGTTCATCGATGCGGTGGCGCCGGCGTTGCGCGAACGGATGACGGCGATGTAGCGCACGCTGTTCGACATGGCGCGCCATCACGCCACCCGCGCGCACACCCACGCATCCACCCGTTCCACGCCCGCGCGCAGCAACGCATCCGCGGCGGCGTGCAGGGTCGCGCCGGTGGTCATCACGTCGTCGACCAGCACGACGTGCGCCGGCAATGTGATTCCCGGCCGCACCGCGAACGCGCGGCGCAGGTTGCGGCGCCGGGCCGGGGCATCCAGCCGCGATTGCGGCGCGGTCCCGCGCACCCGCAGCAGCGCATCGTCCCGCAGCGGCAGGCGCAGCGCACCGGCCAGCGGTCGGGCCAGTTCCAGCGCCTGATCGAAACCGCGTTCGCGCAGGCGGCTGGCGTGCAGCGGCAGCGGGATCAGGGCGTCGGGTCGTCCGGCGTCGGCCAGGGCGCTGGCCATGAGTTCGCCGCATAGCCGACCAGCGGCGAGGTCGTTGTGGAACTTCAGCCGCGGCAGCAGCCGGTCCAGCGGGGCTTCGTAGCGGAACACCGCCCGGGTTTCGGTCAGCGGCGGCGGGCGGCGCTGGCAGTGGCCGCAGGCATCGGCCGGCAGGGGCAGGGGCAGGCCGCAGCGCAGGCAGGCGCTGCGGTTCCATGGCAGGCCGCGGGTGCAGGCCGGGCACAGGGCCCGCCGATCGGGTCCGCCGGCATCGCCGCAGACCAGACAGTGCGCCGGCCACAGCCGATCCAGCAGTCCGGCCAGACCCAGGCGGAGGCGTTGGCGATAGATAAGGTTGACAGCGCTGTTCATGCTTTCCAGACTGCCTGTCCCACTGCGCCGTGTCCGTCAGGAAACCCCGATGCCAGCTGTCAGTCTTCCCGCACCCCCGCGCCACGATTGGAGCCGCACCGAGGTCGAAGCGCTGTTCGCGCTGCCGTTTCCGGTGCTGCTGCAGCGCGCGGGTGAGGTGCATCGGGACCACTTCGATCCCAGCGAGGTCCAGGTCAGCACGCTGCTGTCGGTGAAGACCGGCGGCTGTCCCGAGGACTGCGCCTACTGCCCGCAGGCCCAGCGCTACAACACCGGCGTCGAAGCCACCAAGCTGATGGAGACCGAGGCGGTGGTCGAGAAGGCCCGGCAGGCCAAGGCCGCCGGCGCCTCGCGCTTCTGCATGGGCGCCGCATGGCGCTCGCCGAAGGACCGCGACATCCCGAAGGTCGCCGCCATGATCAGCGAAGTGAAGGCGCTGGGGCTGGAAACCTGCGCCACGCTCGGCATGCTCAGCGGCGAACAGGCCACCGCGCTGAAGGCCGCCGGTCTGGATTACTACAATCACAATCTGGATACCGCGCCCGAGTTCTACGGCGACATCATCCAGACCCGCGAACTGCAGGACCGCCTGGACACCCTCGGCCACGTCCGCGACGCCGGCATGAAGACCTGCTGCGGCGGCATCGTCGGCATGGGCGAGAGCCGCCGCCAGCGCGCCGGCCTGCTGCAGACCCTGGCGAACCTGCCGGCGCATCCGGATTCGGTGCCGATCAACCGGCTGGTGCAGGTGGAAGGCACGCCGCTGCACGGCACGACCGAACTGGACCCGTTCGAATTCGTCCGCACCATTGCCGCGGCGCGGATCATGATGCCGAAATCGATGGTGCGGCTGTCGGCCGGCCGCGAAACGATGAGCGACGAGCTGCAGGCGCTATGCTTCCTCGCCGGCGCCAACTCGATCTTCTACGGCGAGAAACTGCTGACCACCGGCAACCCCGACACCGAGCGCGACCTCGCGCTGTTCGAACGTCTGGGCCTGAAGCCGATGGCGTTGGTGGAAACCGCCGGCACCGTGCATGCCGATATTCTTGATACGAATCCTCCCGATACCTCTGCCGCCGATGCTGGCGAGACCACATCTCCCTGCTTCCAAGCAGCCTGACCGCGCCGCCCGACCGAGCTGTCCGCCATGACCCGTCCGCGCCTGACCGAACGTATCCTCGCCGCCCGCGTGCAACGTGCGATGCAGGGCCGCGTTCGCCAGCGACGCACCATCACCCGGCGCGACGGCGTGCGCTACGAGGTCGACGGCCGCTGGCTCACCAATTTCTGCGGCAATGACTATCTCGGCCTGTCGCAGCACTTCGCGGTGGTGGATGCACTGCAGAACACCGCCGCCCGCGACGGCGCCGGCGCCTGCGCTTCGCATCTGGTCTGCGGCCACTTCGCCAGCCACGACGCGCTGGAGCGCGAACTCGCCGACTGGCTGGGTGCGCCGCGCGCGCTGCTGTTCGGCAGCGGCTATCTCGCCAATCTCGCGGTGATGCAGGCGCTGCTCACCGAAGACGACGTCTGCGTGCAGGACCGGCTCAACCACGCCAGCCTGATCGACGCCGCGCGCCTCGCCGGCTGCAAGCTGCGCCGGTATCCGCACCTCGATCCCGAAGGCGCGCTGCGCCAGCTGCGCACTGTGCCCGAAGGCGCGGCGATGCTCGCCACCGACGGCGTGTTCAGCATGGACGGCGATGTCGCCCCGCTGCGCGAACTGTCGCTGGTCGCGCGCGTGCAGCAGGCGCTGATCTTCGTCGACGACGCCCATGGCGTCGGCGTGGTCGGTCCCGAGGGCCGCGGCTGCGTCGCCGATGCCGGACTGGATGCGTCCGGCGTGCTCCAGCTGGCCACGCTGGGCAAGGCGCTCGGCGGCTACGGCGCGGTGGTGCTGGGCAGCGACGACATCATCGGCCATCTCGCCGAAACCGCGCGTCCCTACATCTACAACACCGCATTGCCGCCGGGACAGGCCGCGTCCAGCCTGGCCGCGGTGAAGCTGGCGCGCCGCGACCACTGGCGCCGCGAAAAACTGCAGAGCCTGATCGCGCATTTCCGCAGCACCGCGTTGTTCCGCGACCTGCCGCTGCTGCCCTCCACCACGCCCATCCAACCGCTGATGTGCGGCGACGAAAAGCGCGCCATGGCCATCACCACCGCGCTCGAAGCGCAGGGCTTCTGGGTGCCGGCGATCCGTCCACCCACCGTGCCCGACGGCCGCTCGCGTCTGCGCATCACCCTGTCCTCGCTGCACACCCAGGCCGAAGTCGATTCGCTGGTCGACGCCCTGAGCTGGGCGCGCGACGCGGTGGAGATGGGCTACAGCGCGGGTACCGCGGTGGCATGAGGCCGGCCGCGGCTCCTGTGGGAGCGACGGAAGTCGCGACTGACGACGCACGCATCCCGGTCTGGAACGCGCTGTCGGACCTTTATCTCGATACCGATGTCACGCTGTCGCATGACTACATCGTGCGCACGCTGGCGGCATCGCCGTATTCGCTGGATGAACTGCACGAAATGCTGATGTACGACGTGCATCCGGCCCTGTACCCGAACCTGATGAGCGTGGCCGGCGAATGGGCGGGCTTCGACGAAGCCTGGCTGGTCGAACGCATCGCAACGGTCCGCCGCCAGCCGCGCTGGCGCCGCCGCATCACCCACTGGTTCGCGCGCGACATCGGCGCGCAGTGGCGCACGCTCGAACCGATGATCCGCGCCGCGCGAAGCGCTGCACTGCCGTCGCCCGCGCCGCAACCATGAGCCAACGTCTACACATGACCGTCAGCGGCGACGGCTCGCCGCTGGTGCTGCTGCACGGCTGGGCCATGCACGGCGGCGTGTTCGCCGCGCTGGTCGATCGCCTGCGCGACCGGTACACCCTGCATGTGATCGATCTGCCCGGCCATGGGCTGAGTGGCGATCACGAAACCCCGCTCGAATTCGACGCGGTCTGCGACGCCATCCACGCGCAGACCCCGTCGGCGCCGTGGCTGGGCTGGTCGCTGGGCGGCATGTTCGCGCTGCATGCGGCGGTGCGCGATCCTGCGCGCGTGCCGGCGCTGATCGCGTTGTGCAGCAGCCCGTGTTTCGTGCGCGGCCCGGATTGGCGTTACGGCGTGTCGGCGGAGATCTTCCGCGATTTCGCCAAAGGCCTGAGCGACGACTATCGCGCCACGCTCGACCGCTTCGTCGCGCTGGAGGCCTTTGGCTCCGATCACGCCAAGGAAGAAATGCGCGAACTGCGCGCCGAACTGTTCGCGCGCGGCGAACCCGCGGCGCGGGTACTGGTCGACGGTTTGCACATTCTCGAAACCGCCGATCAGCGCCCGTTGCTGTCGCAGCTGCGCGTGCCGAGTCTGTGGATCGCGGGCCGCCGCGACCGTCTGGTCGACCCGCGCGCGATGCGCGAAGCGGCCGCGATGATCGAACAGGCCGGCCACGCGCCCGCGACGTTCGCACAGATCGAGCATGCCGGGCATGCGCCGTTCCTCACGCATGTCGATGATGTCGTCGTGCATGTCTCCGCATTCCTGTCCGACGTCCCGACAAGCAGCGCAACGCGATGACCGCACTGTTCGACCCGCGCCAGGTCCGTCGCGCGTTCTCGCGCGCATCCGCCAGCTACGCCGACGCCGCGAAGCTGCAGCGCGAAGTCGAATCGTGGCTGCTCGAATCACTCGACTACTACGCCGAGGGCCGCGAAGGCGATGCGCAGACGCCGTCGCTCGTCGTCGATCTGGGCTGCGGCCCCGGTCACGCCTCGCGCGCGCTGCAGCAGCGCTGGCCGAAAGCGCAGGTGCTCGCGCTGGATCTCGCATTGCCGATGCTGCGCCAGCGCGATGCCGAAACCTCGGCGTTCGCGCGTGCGCTGCCCGGCGCGCTCTCGCGCCTGCTGGCACGTACGCCCGCCCGCATCTGCGCCGACGCGCGCGCGCTGCCGCTGGCCGATCACAGCGTCGATGTGTTGTTCTCGAATCTCTGCCTGCAATGGATCGAGGATCTGCCCGCGGTGTTCGCAGGCTTCCGCCGCGTGCTCAAACCCGGCGGCATGCTGGTGGTCTCCACCTTCGGCCCCGACACGCTGTACGAACTGCGCGGTGCCTTCGCCCAGGCCGACGCCGTGCCGCACGTCAGCCCATTCGCGTCGATCGCGCAGTTCGGCGACGCGCTCATCGCCAGCGGCTTCCGCAACCCGGTGCTCGACCGCGACGAACTCACCACCCGCTACGCCGACCTGCCCGCACTGATGCGCGAACTCCGCGCCATCGGCGCCACCAACGCACTGCATGCGCGCCGACATACGCTCACCGGCAAGGCGCGCTTCGCTGCTGCTGCGAATGCCTACGAAACGTTTCGCGATAACGATCGCCTGCCCGCGACCTGGGAAATTATCTCCGCGCTGGCGTGGGCGCCGGAGCATGGCGTGCCGATCCGGGAAAGTGGAGAGGATGTGGCTAGGTTTCCGGCGAGTGGGATTCCGGTGAGGCGTAGGGTTGGGTGAGGATCAGCGCTGTTGTAATACAAGACATTGAGGAGCGTTCATTGACACTATTAAATGCTTCGGATCAATATCCGATACCGGCTCTCGGATGGGGGCGAATGCGCACTATGTAAAGGAATAGCATGATTGCTTGCACCCAAAACTGTGTTGAGTGGATAAAGATCGCAATAAGCGCGCTAACACCGTTCTCGATTTTTATCACCTATCTAGCCTACCGCGCTAATCTCGGAAAGATCAATGATGACCGTGAGCGTGAGCGTGACAAAGAGTATCTGTCTCAGTTCAAAACATCGCTGGAGTGGTCATTCAATGCTCTGACTGCTGACGGTACCGAGCTCCCTCCAAAGGCTGATCGCCTTAACTGGCTCACTGCAGCGAGACATATTTTACGTGCCAAGAAAATCAAGGCTCAGATTACTCATCTGACATACTTAACCATCGCAGATGAGATCGAGTAATACTGGCGTCATAAATACTATCTTGCCCTTGCTGATGTGTCCCTCCGAAGTCGGCAATATTTCACGAGTAAGAGAAATTTTGGTTGGCCGGAAAATATCGAGATTAGGTCAGCTTTGGTAGTGGTTGATTTCTCTAACTGGAAGGAGAACACGCCTGATCCAACAGATTCAGTTGATCCTGAAGCACTTATCACGCACGGGGCGGGCACTAAAGGCGGTAACGCTGGGCGTGGGCTCAGGGATTACATTCAACACCTTGAGGAATTGAAAAAATCTAGAGCTGCACCGAGCACCGAGTAGATCGGATAATGCCGAAGGCCGCACCCGGGAATCTTCGGAGAGGTTGAACTTGACTCCATCCCGGGTGCGCGTGTTGCGCTTACTCGGGCTACGAACGACGCGGTTGCCGTTGACGAGCCTTGATTGACACGTTTGAAGATCACGGATCAATATCCGGCACCGCCCTGTGGATAGGGCCGAATCGGCGCGAGGCGTCATGAACCCCATCGAAGGTGAATCAGCGCAATGAACCCGCATCCGATCGAGATATGGCACCGGCTTGTCGAATCCGTCGATCCGTCCGGCCTGGATGAGCTCCTGGCCGATGATGCCGTGTTCTTCTCGCCGATAGTCCATACGCCACAACGCGGCAAGGCGCTGGCAAAGGGCTATCTCACTGCTGCGTTGCAGGTGTTTTCCAACCCAAGCTTCCGCTACGTGCGCGAGATCATCGGCCCGTCCGATGCGATGCTGGAATTCGAGACGGAGGTCGACGGGGTATTGGTCAACGGGGTCGACATCATCAAATGGAACGAGGCGGGCAAGGTCGTCGAGTTCAAGGTCATGATCCGCCCGCTCAAAGCGATTGGCGTGATCCACGAGCGCATGGGCGCCATGCTCGTAGCCAAGCAACCCGGGTAAGGTCGAGGGTCGCTCCTGGAATCTTCGGAAAAGTTGAACTTGAATTCATCCCGTTCGCGCGTATTGCGACTGTCCGGAACCGAAACAACACATGCAGATCGTGAAGGACACCGCAAGTTGAATCATCCAAACATTTTCCCGCGTCTGGCGCTTATGGCATTACTGGCATTGCCCGGTCTCGCGTTTGCGCAGACATACGAGGGCAAGCTCGTGGATGGCGGAGGCATCGACGACATGCAGATCATCGTCCGGATGTCTCCATCCAAATCGATTTCCGCTTACTGCAACCGACAATGCGGAGACTGGTTCGTTGAAGACGATGACGCGGTATCCCATCTCAGGAAATCGATGGTCGGTCGCAAAGTGCGTGTCGTCGTCAAGCGAGAAGCCAGCGCAGGGCGTATCGCAGGGCCTTCCGATCACGAAGAATTCCTGTTCATCCAACGACTGGAATTAGTGCGCGAATGAGCATGATCCGGTCGTGGTCATGCGATGTGTTCATTGATCCTTCCGAGGCTGTCGGGTCGATATCGAGTCCCGCCCGTTGGATGACGGCAAGCAATGTCTGGGCGCAACCATGAGGGCTGCATATTGCTTTGTGTGCTTGCTGTTCTACGCATTCAGCGCATCGGCTTCAGACATGGGTAACGGGCCTGCTGCGATCGATACGTGGGTGATCGGCGGATGCATGGCGCTCGTCCTTGCCCTGTCCACATCGACAAAAGAAGACCATGAAACGAACAAGCCTGCTTTCCGCTGGACGATTTTCATGACCAAGTTGATGACATATTCCGTCATCGTTTTCGTTGCGGGTATCGTCGCTTTCGTTCTCTGGTGACCGAGTTGCGGGCCAGCTCAATGCAGGAGTCGCGTGCTGCCATGAAAACAATCACAAGCCTTGTTCTGTCGGCGGCAATCATGACCGCGTGCAGCAAGGACACGCCTGTGCCGCCGCCCCCGCCCGCGCCGCCGTTGCCCCCCAGTGCTGTCGACCGCGCTGTGAGCCAGGAAACGGCCAAGCGGCGTGCCCAAGAGTTGGGTGTGGGTCCATGCGACGACATCACGAAGATCAGGACGCTTCCATTCAGGGACGAACTCGGGCAAGACGCGCAGTTCGATCGCATGGTCGTCAACTTCGATGGGTATCGCGCGTGCCTCGTCGGAAAGATCACGGATGACACGCCTGTTCCGGATCCATCCATCGGCCCGAATCGTTATCCATACGCCGTCGGCAATCTTGCCTACGACGTCATCGCCAACACCGGCGTGCTGGCATACGAAACCTGCCTACCGGCTGAAATTTCGGATCGCTGGAAAGCGGCAGGTGCGCAAGCGCTTGTGGAGTGGACCGCCATCGCCGGCAATCGCGAAAAACTCCAGGCATGTGTCATCGAGCAGTTGGCGCACAGGCTGGATCATTGATTTCATCAGTCGCCCGGGTGCGCGCGCAGCTTGCAGACGGGATGGATGAGTTGCGCTTTGGCGCAATGAATGAAACACCGCGGATACGCAAAGAAGCGAGCGTGCGCTTCAACTCACCTGCGCGATCCAGTCCTGCAGGTTGTAGTAGTTCGTGACCCGCGCGATCCTGCCGGAACCGCCGTCGGGAAACACGATATCGAAGAACGCGCCGCCGGGCAGCACGTACTTCTGGCCGTTCGCGGGCGGTAGACCGTCATCGGCAATCAGATAGTCGCCATGCACGACGTATTCGGCGGCGGCGCGGGCGCCATCGGGCGAGGCCATCACCACGATGTCGCGCAGTTGTTCGCGGTAGCTGCGGTCCATGCGCGCGAGAAAGGCGGCGAAAGCGTCGCGGCCGGTTTCGCGGGCGCCCTGGTTGAGGTCGTGGGCCACATCGTCGGTGAGCAGCGCCAGCATCGCGGTCCAGTCGCCGCGGTTGAAGGCGGCGTAATAGGCAAGGATGAGTGTGGTGGCGCGGTCGTGCGCGCGGGTGCCGTCGATGATCATGGTGTGTTGCTCCTGGAAGCGGTTCAGCGTGGCGACACGAGCAGATCGCGGTGGAAGAAGTACACCTCGCTGAGCAGGAAGCGCCAGCGCGTGTCGAAGCTGCGGTAGCGGCTGGTCGGCGTGGGCGATCCGAGGCAGGCGATGCCGACTTCGCCGCAGATCCGCAGCGCGCGCGACATGTGCAGCGGGTCGCTGACCACGATCGCGCGGCCGAGTTTTCGCTTGCGCATCAGCGCCGCCGCTTCGCTCAGGTTCTCGCGGGTGTTGCGCGAAACGGTTTCGATCATGATCGCGCTGGCGGGCACGTCGCGGCGCAGCGCATAGCGACGTGCGACCTGGGATTCGGAGAACCGCGCGCCGTTGCCGCCGAAGCCGCCGGTGAAGATCAGGGTCGGCGCCAGGCCGCGTTTGTAGAGATCGATGCCGTGGCGGATGCGTTCCTCGAACACCGGCGACGGCCGCGCGTCGTAGGCGGCGGCGCCGAGTACGATGATGGTATCGGCGCTGACCTGGTCGCCGGCGGCCTCGTCGCGGGCGCCGATATGCATGATGTACAGCGCCACGCCGCAGAGCCACAGGATCAGCAGCAACAGCAGGCGTCGCAGCCAGCGGAACAGGCCGCCGCGCTTGCGGCGCTTTCCCGACGCGCGCTGGATCAAGGGCGGCAGCGTGTTGCGGCTCATGCCTGCGCCTGCCAGGGCAGGGTGTCGAGATCGACGTTGCCGCCGGAAATCACGATGCCGACGCGGCGACCGGCGAAGCGCTCGCGATGGCGCAATACCGCGGCGAACGCGATCGCGCCCGAAGGTTCGATCACCAGTTTGAGCCGCTCCCAGAGCAGCCGCATCGCTTCGATCACCGCGTCGTCGTCGATGACCAGGATGCCGTCGATGTGACGCTGCAGCAGCGCCAGGGTGCGCGGCGCAAGATGTCCGCGCAGGCCGTCGCAGATCGTGTTCGCGGTCATGTCGGTGATGCAGCGACCTTCGCGCAGCGAGGCGTGGGCGTCGGCCGCGCCTGCGGGCTCCGCGCCCAGGATCTCCAGTTCGGGCCGCAAGGTACGCGCGGTGAGCGCGCAGCCCGAAAGCAGGCCGCCGCCGCCGACCGGCGCCAGCAGCGCATCGAGATCCGGTTCGCTGCGCAACAGTTCCAGCGCCACCGTGCCCTGCCCGGCGATCACGTCGCTGTCGTCGAAGGGGTGCACCAGATGCCCGCCGCTTTCGGCGACCAGCGCGTCCGCGGCGGCGTTGCGGGCGGCCATGGTCGGCGCGCAGCGGACGATGGTCGCGCCGTAGCCGGCGATCGCCTTCAGTTTCACCGCCGGTGCGCCCTCGGGCACCACGACGGTCGCGGGCACACCGCGGAGCCGGCTGGCCAAGGCCACCGCGGCGCCGTGGTTGCCGGAACTCTGGGTCACGATGCCGCGCGCGGCGATGCTGTCGTCCAGGGAGAAAATCGCGTTGCAGGCGCCGCGGAACTTGAAGGCGCCGACCCGCTGCAGGTTCTCGCACTTGAAATGGAGTTCACAGCCGGCGATCTCGTCGAGCGACCGCGACCGCAGCACCGGGGTGCGCTGGGCATGCGGGGCGATCCGCGCCGCGGCCGAGAGCACGGCGGCGAAGTCGGGCAAGGTCGGTACGGCGGCAGTCATCCTGACATCGTAACAGGCGCTATCTCGTCGGCCCGGTGCCGTTGGTACCGGCGCGCTCCGCACGCGTTGTGGGATCACGCGCGTTGAGCGGCAGTTGTTCGCGTGCGGGCAGGTCGGGAACGGCGGCGATCACCTGCCGAACATGAACGATCAACGAGCTGTTCGGTCGCCGATGCCGCGGTCCGTTGACATGGCGCACGGATTTCTTAAGGACGGGTTCAATGCAATGGGTAGATGCTCGATACTCCAACGGGCCGATCCCGTCGGCAACGATCACTCAGGGGTACCGTCATGTTCCGTCTTGGTCTGCTTGCGACACTCTCCGCACTGATTCTGACCGGCTGCGTCAGTACCTACGCATATCGCGACGATCAGGGCGGCGACTATTACTATTCCGAGCCGTCGGTGCAGTATCACGACGTCTATGGTGCGCCGTACAGCTCGATAGGTTATGGCTATCCCGGCGGCTGGTACGGGAGTTTCGGCTACGGATTCGGCTACGGTCGCACGCCCTACTCGCGTTTCGGTTTCCCCTACCGCTACGACCATTTCCGCTACGGCTTCCCGTATTCGTACTACCCCTATCCGAACCGCAGGCCGCACCATCCGCGTCCGCCCGTCATCCCTCCGGGAACGCCGCCGCCCGGCGTGATTGATCCGCCGCCCGGCAACGGCGGCCCGCAGATCGGCGATCGCGACCGCGATGGCGGCCCGTGGCGTCATCTCGACCGTCGTCGTCGTCCTGTCGATGCGATCCCCATGCCCGGCAGCCCGCCTGTCAGAGTAGTGCGGGACGATCGTCCGCAGCGCCGGATCATGGTCACGCAGCCGGGCCTGAGCGGCGGCGGCGACAGACAGCCCGGTGCGGTGCCGCAGGTGCGTCGCGCGCCGGTATCGATGCCGCAGCCGGCGGCCCAACCGCGACCGCGGATGGAGTCGCCGCGGCCGCGGGTTGAATCTCCTCGACCCTCGCCGCCCGAACGGCGGATCGAACCGCGGGAACGAGAATTCCGTCGCGATACGACGCCCTGAAAGCGCTTGCCAAGCGCCCGAATTGGTCGCAAGCTAAACCAGTCTGACCGGCTGCGTCGGAATCCGACGTATCACGGTAAGAATCGCCGACCCCCGGCGGGGAATTCCGGATCCCCCCTGTTCCGCTCCCCGTCGGGCGTCGGCACCTTATGAAGGTCGATCAAGACCAGCAGCGACGGCCCGTGTATCGACCGGGATGTCGCAGAAACCCCTATAAATCGCACGTCGAACCTGTCCCGGTTCGATCGTATGCGTGATCGATGGAGGGATCTTGATCGAGATCGCGCCCTTCGGAATCGATAGACAAAAAAAGGGGCCGAATGTCCCCCGACATTCGGCCCCTGGCTCCCTCAGCGCGCACGTGGCCAGCCCTGTTCCACCCCGACCTGCGCTTTCGCGCATGCCGCGCTGAGTGCCACTTGGGATAAGCAGATAGCGTGCCAACTTTGTCGCTGTGCTTCCGGCGGCACGGTTCGTCTGGAACGCCATTCGTTAGAATGCGCCGCAGACCAAGGTGGCGCGATGCCGCATGCGGCCATCATCCAGATCGCGACCACGACCGCGACGACAGGTACCCAGATGAACGATTTCTACCGTTTCGACGTCATCGTCATCGGCGGCGGCCATGCCGGCACCGAGGCTGCGCTGGCGTCCGCGCGCGCCGGTGCGCGCACCCTGCTGCTCACGCACAACATCGAAAGCGTCGGCGCGATGAGCTGCAATCCGGCCATCGGCGGGATCGGCAAGGGTCACCTGGTCAAGGAGATCGACGCGCTCGGCGGGATCATGGCCCGCGCCGCGGATGCCTCGGGCATCCAGTGGCGCCGCCTGAACGCGTCGAAGGGCCCGGCCGTGCGCGCTACCCGCTGTCAGGCCGACCGCGCGCTCTATCGCAGCTTCGTCCGCCGTGCGGTGGAATCGCAGCCGAACCTGACCGTGTTCCAGTCGGCGGTCGACGATCTCATCATTGAAGGCGACGGCGTGCGCGGTGAGGCTGTAAAAGGCGTTGTGACCCAGACCGGCCTGCGCTTCGAAGCGCCCGCGGTGGTGCTGACCGCCGGCACCTTCCTCGCCGGCAAGGTCCATATCGGCGAGACCCAGTTCGCCGCCGGCCGCGCCGGCGACCCGCCCGCGACCACGCTCGCCGCGCGACTGCGCGAGCGCCCGTTCCAGGTCGACCGGCTCAAGACCGGCACGCCGCCGCGCATCGACGGCCGCAGCCTGGACTATTCGGTGATGGAAGAGCAGCCCGGCGACGATCCGCGCCCGGTGTTCTCGTTCATGGGCAGCACCGCCGACCATCCGCCGCAGATTTCGTGCTGGATCACCCATACGTCCGAGCGCACCCACGAGATCATCCGCGGCGCGCTGCACCGCTCGCCGATGTACAGCGGCCAGATCGAAGGCATCGGCCCGCGCTACTGCCCGTCGATCGAGGACAAGGTGGTGCGTTTCGCCGAAAAAGCGTCGCACCAGATCTTCGTCGAGCCCGAAGGCCTCGACGTGACCGAGATCTATCCCAACGGGATTTCCACCTCGCTGCCGTTCGACGTGCAGCTCGACCTGGTGCGCAGCATCCGCGGCTTCGAGCGCGCGCATATCACCCGCGCCGGCTACGCGATCGAATACGACTACTTCGACCCGCGCGGGTTGAAGAATTCGCTGGAGACCAAGCTCGTGTCCGGCCTGTTCTTCGCCGGCCAGATCAACGGCACCACCGGCTACGAGGAAGCGGCGGCGCAGGGTCTGGTCGCCGGGCTGAACGCCGCGCGCCACGTGCGTGGGCTCGACGCGTGGTCGCCGCGTCGCGACGAGGCTTATATCGGCGTGCTGATCGACGATCTGATCACCCACGGCACCAAGGAGCCGTATCGCATGTTCACCAGCCGCGCCGAATACCGGCTGCAGCTGCGCGAAGACAATGCGGACCTGCGCCTCACGGAGGCCGGCCGCAATCTGGGTCTCGTGGACGATGCGCGCTGGGAGCGTTTCGCGCGCAAGCGCGATGCGGTCGTCGCCGAAACCGGGCGTCTCGGTGCGCTGTGGGCGTCGCCGAACAACGCGCTGGGCCGCGAGGCGGTGGCGACGCTGGGCATCGAACTCAGCCGCGAAACCCACGCGCTGGATCTGCTGCGTCGGCCCGAGCTCGACTACGCGAAGCTGTTGAGCGTGCCGATGCTCGGCCCGTCGGTGGAGGATGTTGCGGTGGCCGAGCAGGTCGAGATCGAAGCGAAGTATTCCGGTTATCTGGCGCGGCAGCGCGAAGAGATCGCGCGCCAGCAGCGTCACGAGCACACCGGCATTCCCGAAGGCTTCGACTACGCGGCGGTGCGCGGCCTGTCGTTCGAGGTGCAGCAGAAACTCGAACGCGTGCGCCCCGAAACCGTCGGCCAGGCGCAGCGGATTCCGGGCATGACCCCGGCGGCGATCTCGCTGCTGCTGGTGCATCTGACCCGTCAGCGCCGCGGCGCCGCGGCCTAGTTCCGCGCGCCGCTCGCGCGGACCGGATGACGTACCCTAGGGCCATGCGCACACCTCTCCGCCCGTTCGCTCTCTTCGCCCTCGTCCTGCTCTCCGGCTGTGGCGAGGAACCTGTCGCTCCGAAGCCGGTCGTCACCGGCGATCTGGCCATCGAAGCCTGGCCGCTGCCGGCGATGCCCGGTTCGGCGCAGCCGGATCTGGCGCTCGCGCCCGACGGCCGCGTGCTGCTGAGCTGGATCAACAGCGCCAGCGGGCGTCGGCCGGCGTTCCAGTTCGCCGAGTTCTATCCGGATGGGCATTGGGAAGGCCCGCGCACGGTGGCGGTGGGCAATTCGATGTTCACCAACTGGGCCGATACCCCGCATATCGCCGCCACCGCCGACCGCGCGCTGTGGGCGCACTGGCTGCAGAAATCCTCCGGCGCGCCCTATGCCTATGACGTGATGCTGGTGCGTTCGCTCGACCACGGCATGAACTGGAGCGCGCCGCGCAAAGTCCATGACGACGACACGCAGACCGAGCATGGGTTCGTGTCGATGTGGCCGCAGAGCGACGGCAGTATCGGCGTGGCCTGGCTCGATGGCCGCAACACCGTCGATGCCGGCGCGCAGAAAGCACACGGCGGCCACGAAGATGATCATGGCGACGGCCACGGCGGTGGCGCGATGACGCTGCGCGCGGCGGTGTTCGATGCGAACCTTCGGGCCAGCGCCGTGGCCGGGATCGACGCGATGACCTGCGACTGCTGTCAGACCGATGCCGCCGCCACCGGCGATGGCGCGGTGCTGGTCTATCGCGCTCGCAGCGAGGACGAGATCCGCGACATCTACGCCACGCGTTTCGACGGCAAGGTCTGGTCGAAACCGTCGCGCGTGCATGCCGACGACTGGAAGATGCCGGCCTGTCCGGTCAACGGTCCGTCGGTCGCGGCGCGCGACAAGGACGTGGTGGTCGCGTGGTACACCGCGGCCGGCGACACGCCGACGGTGAAACTCGCGCGTTCCGTCGACGGCGGCGCCACCTTCGCGACACCCGTTGCGGTGGACACGGGCGCGGCGACGCAGGGCCGGGTGACGGTCGCGGTCGATGCGCAACAGGTGTGGCTGCTGTGGATGCGCGAAGAGGCCGGCGCGCAGTCGCTGTGGCTCGCGCGCTACACGCCCGACTTGTCGAAACAACTGCAGCGCACCAAACTCGCCGATCTGCAGGGCAAGGGCCGCGCCACCGGCTTCCCGAAACTCGTCCTCAACGGCGCCGCCACGCACGTGGTGTGGACGGATGTGGTGAACGGTGTACCGGAATTGCGCGGCATGCGATTGCTCGCTGCGAAATAACCGCCGCTTCGGCGCGCTCGCGCTTGGATGCAAGGGGCTCGAATGCGCTGGCGATACCGGTAGAGGGGCTTCAGCCCCGAGCTCTGCGCACCGATCACCGTCAAAAAAGCTCGGGCCTGAAGGCCCTCCTACGGGACAGCGTCGATGGCGGCCTCAGCCCCGATGCTCCGACGCCAGATAGTCGGCGGATTGCATCTCGATCAATCGCGATGCCGTGCGTTCGAACGCGGCGCGAAGACGCTCGCCGCGATAGAGCTGCGACGGCGCGGCATCGGCGCTGCAGATCAGGTTGACGTGGCGGTCGTAGAGTTCGTCGATCATGGTCACGAAGCGGCGTGCGGCATCGTCGCGCAGCGCGTCGAACACGGGGATGCCGCCGAGCAGCACGGTGTGGAATTCGGTCGCGATCTCGATGTAGTCGGCGCTGCCGCGCGGACCTTCGCACACCGCGGCGAAATCGAACCACGCCATGCCCTTGGTGCGCGCGCGCACCGGGATCCGGCGGCCGTCGATGACGATGCCGGCATCGCGGTAGCGGGTCTCGCCCAGCACGCCGTCGCCGCCGAGTTCGTGCCAGCGCGATTCCAGCCATGCGTCGCTGTCGCCGTCCAGCGGCGCGCGATACACCGGCGAACGCGTGAGCGCGCGCAGGCGGTAGTCGTGCGGGCTGTCGAGATGCACGACGTTGCAGTGGCGTTCGAGCAGTGCGATCGCGGGCAGGAAGCGCGAGCGCTGCAGGCCGTCCTTGTACAACTCCGGCGGCGCGGCGTTGGAACTCGTCACCAGGATCGTGCCTTCCTCGAACAGCCGTTCCATCAGGCGACCCAGCAGCATCGCGTCGCCGATGTCGCTGACGAAGAATTCGTCCAGCACCAGCACGCGCAGCTGCGCGCGCCATTCGCGGGCGATCGCCGCCAGCGGGTCGCGCTCGCCCGCGTGCGCGCGCAGGCGCTCGTGGACCTCGCGCATGAAGCGGTGGAAATGCGTGCGGCGTTTTTCGCGGATCGGCAGCCCGGCATGGAACAGATCGATCAGGAAGGTCTTGCCGCGGCCGACGCCGCCCCACAGATACAAGCCGTTCGGCGATGGCGTGACCGGTTTGCCGAACAGGGTGTCGAGCAGGCCCTTGCGTTGCGGCGGTGCGGACAGCGCCGCGTGCAGGCGATCGAGTTCGCGCAGCGCCGCATGCTGCGCGGGGTCGTCGCTCCAGTCGCCGCGGGCCACGCCTTCGGCATAGCGCACGGACGGCGCCGCCGCGCCGCCGCTCATCGAGGTGTCGCTCATGATCCGGCGTCGTACCCCGGCAGCGCGTCGTGCGCCTGGAGGTGGCGCTGCACGCCGTGTTTGATCGCGCCGCGCAGATCCATCAATTTGCGATGGAAGAAATGGCTGGTGTCCGGCATCCGGATCAGTTCGGCCGTGGCGCCGGGCAGCGTCTCCGAAATCTTCGCGAACCAGTCGTAGACCGCCTGCGGGTCGACGATCTCATCTTCCTCGCCCTGGATCACCAGCCACGGCATCGTCGGCAGCGCGATGCTGTCGAAATCCCAGCGCCCGGCCGGCGGCGCGATCGAGATCAGCACCGACGGCTCCAGTTCCACCGCGCCGCGCAGGCTGACGTAGGCGCCGAAACTGAAACCGCCCAGCCACAGCGCCGCGTCGGGGCGCTGTGCGCGCACCCAGGCGACGACGGCGCGCAGGTCGTCCAGTTCGCCTTCGCCGTGGTCGAACTCGCCTGCGGAGGTGCCGGTACCGCGGAAATTGAAGCGCACCGTGGTCACGCCCAGCTCGCGCAGGCTGCGCGCGGCCATCGTCACCACCTTGTTGTGCATCGTGCCGCCCTCGGTGGGCAACGGATGGCAGAGCACGGCGACGATCGGCAGGGCGGCGACCGGCTGCCCGGCCACTTCGGCCTCGGGCGGATCGACGGCGACTTCGAGCGCGCCGGCCGGGCCCGGCAGGGTCAGGGCGGCAGCGTCGGTGGGGAAAGCGGGAATGGTCATGTGCCGATGATAGCCGGCCGGGCGTTCAGGGCTTCCGCAGTCTGAACCCGACCACCAGCGGATCGTGGTCGGAGCTGCGCCAGGGCGCGCGGTCGCCGGGCCGGTTCTGGTAGCCGCGGCTGTCGGGTTCGTCTGCGTTGCTGTGCCATTCCGCCGCGCCGACCAGTCGCGCGGCCAGTGCGGGGCTGAGCAGGGCGTGGTCGAGGCGACCGGTCAGACCGTCGTACACATAGCTGTACGGCACGGGCCCGCGCTGTCCGGCGAAGACGTCGCGCCAGCCGGCGGCGGTCAGCGTGGTGATCGGATCTTCCATGCTGTAGGCGTTCAGATCGCCGACGATCATCGCCAGGTCGCTGCCGGAGCCGGTCGGGTCGGTGCGCAACCAGGCGTCCAGCCGGCGCGCGGATTCGGTGCGGGTCGCGTTCCAGCAGCTCTGGCCGTCCTGCTGGTCGGCATCGGCGCCGCTGGCGCGGCCGCAGCCCTTGGACTTGAAGTGGTTGGCCACGACCGTGAAAGCCGGGCCGCTGCCGGCGCGGAAGGTCTGGGCCAGCGGCGGCCGGTTTCGGGTGCCGAACAGGTCGTCGGTCAGCGTTGCCGCCCTACCCATCGGCGACACCCGCGAGGCGCGGTAGATCAGGCCCACCCGGATCTGGTCGCCGCCCTGGTCGGCGTCGGTGACGATGGCGCGCCAGTCGCCGCCGCCGGCGTTCAGCGCGTCGACCAGCACTGCGATCGCGGACTCCGGGCCGAAGCCATCGTTCTCCACTTCCATCAGTGCGGCGATATCGGGGTTCAATCCGCGGATGGTCGCGACCAGCCGCGCGCGCTGGCCTTCGAGTTCGGCCGGATTGCGGGCGCCGCGCGGCGTGGGAAAACCGCCGCCCTGGCCGTCGCCGTTGAAGAAATTCTCGAGGTTGAAGCTGGCGATACGCACGTCGCCGCGGACTTTCGGCGCTGCCGGCGGCGCCATGCGCTTGAACGCGGGTTTCGCGGTGAGCTGCAGCCGGTAGCCGCCGCTTCGCTGGTCGACGATGCCTTCAACCCTGGACAGCCGCGTGCCGGTGCGCGGCAGACCTGTTTTCGGCAGATACCAGACCGAAGCGGGCTGCTCCGCGTCGCTGCCGTCGTCCAACCGCAGCATGCGCCGCGCATTGTCGGCCGCCAGCGCGCGCGCCGCGTCGCCGGGCGCCACCGCGTCCGAGGGCGTGCGCAAGCGTTCGCCGAAGTTGACCATCAGTTCGCCGAATTTGTCCGCGCGATGGGTGCCGGCTACGGTCAGTGGTGCAGCGATCCGCACGCGCATGTTTTCGTAGCGCTCCCAGTCGGCGGGCGGGGTGGTGATGGAGACGCTTCGGACCTTGGCCTTGCCGAGCGGGGTCACTGCCGTCGGCTGCAGGGCAGTGCGGGTGCCGTTGCCGGCATTCAGTTCGACCACCGTGCCGCGGACCCGCAAGCGCTGGCCGGCCATCGGTGTGTCCCCGGCAGCCACGAACACCGCATCGGAGGTCGCTGCATCCCCGTCGCCTGCGTCCTGCAGGAACCAGCCGCCCAAGCCGTCGTCGAAAGCGGCCGTGACCACGCCCTCGACCACGACTTCCGTGCCCACCAGCGGACTGCGCTCGCCCGTGCCCTGGACCTTGCCGATGGTGATCGGGGCGTTCTGCGCGGATGCGGCGGTCGCGACGAGCAGACCGCCGAAGCAGAGCAGCGACAGTAAAGACGGAAGTGAGCGGCGCATGCGGCGGATGTCCAAAAGATCGATCTCTTGTCTGGAAGCGAGGGGCGGAACGGACAACGCCGCCCGGAGGCGGCGTTGCGGTAGCGGTACGTTGAAGCGGGCGCCGGGCTCAGACCTGGTCCAGCATCCAGTCGACGGTGGCCTTGACCTGGTCGTCGGTCAGGGCCGGGTTGCCGCCCTTGGCCGGCATCACGCCGGCGCTGCCGGTGTAGCCTTCGATCGCGTGTTTGTGCAGCGTCTCCTTGCCCTGGCCGGCACGGGCGCCCAGGCCCGCAGCGGTGAGCATCGGCGCGCCGCCGACGCCTGCCTTGTGGCAGGCCGCACAGAGGCTGTCGTAGATCACCGCGCCGTCCAGGGTGCCGCCGTAGGCGACCTGCGAGGCCGCAGCGGCCTTGGCGGCAGCATCCGCGGCCGCCTTGGCGGCTTCGCCGCTGGCGCCCGCGAACACCGCGCCGGCGGGCGCGATCCGGTTCTCGGTGCGTTTCGCTTCGACCGGGCTCACCTCTCGCGGCAGCTCGCCGTGGAGATAGACCGAGAACAGGATCAGGCCGAGGGTCACCGCCATGAGGAAGGCGATCACCATCGAAAAGTGCTTCAGAAAGTCCAGATCGTAATTGCGCACGACTCACCCGGAAAAAAACGACATGATTGGCGGGGCGGCCGGGCTGCGGCCGCACAATCCGCGAAGTATAAAGGCTGTGGCGCCCCGGATTCGAGCCTATCGCGGAAATGCAGGCCGGTCCGCGTGCCTGGCGGGCGCCCGCGGGCAGGACGCCCCGGCCGGATCGGCGACCACCGGCCCCAACGCACATCGCCCGGGGTTGCCGGGCGATGTGGTTCCAGGCTTGATCTCGTGGATCTCGGCCAAGAGGGCCGCGACCGTGCAGCGTTTATTTCAGGCCTGAGCTGATCGCTTCGGCCAGGCTGCCCTGGGCATCGTCGCCGCTGAATTCCCAGAAGAACGCGCCGCCCAGGTTCTGGGCCTTCACGTAATTCATCTTGGTGCGGATCAGCGCCGGCGTGTCGAAGCTCCAGAAGGTGCTGCCGTTGTACATCCACGTGGCCATCGCATCGTTGTCGGTGTAGACGGGCCAGTTGAGGTTCTTCAGCACCTTGTAATCCTCGATCCCGGCCTCGTAGGTGCCCGGCGCGGCGCTGCCGCTCTGGTACAGGCCGTTGGTGCCGCCGTTGGGCACGTTGGTCCAGCCGCGGCCGTAGAAACCGATGCCCAGCGTCAACTTCGAGGCCGGCACGCCGCGGGCGAGGAAGGCCTCGATGGCGTCGTTGCTGTTGTAGAACTTCTGGTCGCCCGGCGCCGGATCGCGCGGCGATGCGAACAGCGCCGAATGATGGTTGGTGGTCGGGTCGAAGGCGCCGTGGAAGTCGTAGGTCATCACGTTGATGAAATCCAGCGACTGGTGATACGTGCCCGGGTCGGTGGCGCGGATCTTGTCGACGCCGGCACCCGCGGCGATGGTCAGCAGCAGGCCGGGGCGCACCGCATTGAGCTGGGTGCGGAATTCCGCGAGCAGCGCGTTGAAGTTGGCCCGGTCTTCGGCGCCACCGCAGCTGAGGCCGCAGGCGTTGGGGTATTCCCAGTCGATATCGATGCCGTCGAACACGCCGGCCGCCGCGCCCGGGCCGCCGGCGCCGTCGGTGACGGGCAGGTTGCCGCGGATGTAGGCATCCACGCACGACGCGACGAAGGCCTGGCGGTTCTCGGGACGCGCCGCGCTCGCGAAGCCGCGCGACCAGGTCCAGCCGCCGAGCGAGATCAGCACTTTCAGGTTCGGGTGCTTGGCCTTGAGCTGCTTGAGCTGGTTCCAGTTGCCGCGCAATGGCTGGTCCCAGGTATCGGCGGTGCCGCTGACGCTTTCGCCCGCTGCGAAGGCCTTGGTGTAATCGGCGAAGGCATCGCCGCCGGCGCCGGTGTTCGGGTCGGACGGGATGGTCAGGCCGACTTCGCAGCGGTTGTTGCGCACGTTGCCGAACGCGTAGTTGATGTGGGTGAGCTTGGCGGCCGAACCGCTGGTGTCGATGTTACGCACCCGGTAATTGCGGCCGTAGATGCCCCACTGCACGAAATAACCGATCACGCGCTTACTGCCCGGTGGCGGCGTGGTGGTGGTGCGGGCGGTGATTTCGCCGCTCTGCGCGGACGCATTGCCGGCGTTGTCGCGGGCGCGCACCCGGAACGTGTACTGGGTGTTGGCGTTGAGGCCGCTGCTGGTGTGGCTGGTCGTGGTGGGCGAGGCCACCAGGCTGCCGTTGCGGTACACGTCGTAGCCGGCCACGCCGCTGCCGCCGGCGTTGTCGGTGGCCGCATTCCACTGGATGGAGATGCTGCTGCTGGTCTGCGAAGGAGACATCAGGCCCGAAGGCACGCTGGGTGCGGTGGTATCGGTCGGCGGCGTGCCGTTCACGGTGACGGTCGCCGTGGCCGAGGTCGCCGTGGCGCCCTGGTTGTCGGTGGCGACCGCGCGGAAACCGTGGGTGCCGGCGGTGGCGCCGTTCCAGGTCACGCTGTAGGGCGCGGTGGTGTCCACGCCAAGCGAGGTCGTGCCGCGGAAGAATTCCACCCGCGCGATGCTGCCGTCGGGGTCGCTGGCGTTGGCGCTCACGGCGATGTTCGCGCCAGCATTGAACGTGGCGCCGTTGGCCGGCGCGGTCAGCGCGACCGTCGGCGACTGATTGCCGCCGGTGCCGCAGCTGCCGAGATCCTTGTACCAGCCGCAGGACGTGCAGTAGGTGGGCGCCGCATTCCAGATCGGAATGTTCGCCTCGTACAGCCTGCCCTGATAGACCATCTTGTCGCCCGGGTTGTAGACCGTGCTGGCATTCCATGCCGGGATGCCCGCGCAGCTCACGGTCTGCGCCATTGCGTTGAAACTCCACGCGGCCGCGATCGCGAACGACAGCAGCCATCGCTTGCCGGATCTTGTTGAGTACAGCATTGCGCTTCTCCATTGCGGTGGGTTGAACACGAAGACCGGCCCGCATCGGGTCCGGTCGCGATTCCCCTGCATTCCCTGATCCACGCGATGCGGTTTCGGATGCCGGCCCGGCTGAAGCGGGAACGGCGCATCGCATGCAACTACATCAATGTTCGACGTCGACGGCAGATCTGGATTGCCTGCCTGACGACCTGCGACAGCGGCCTGCACGGTGCCGCGTTGGTGTTGCGCGCGCATCGCTTCAGAGCGATACGCGCGCGACGGGCAGGCAGTACGACGCCAGCCGTCCGGATGCAGGCTGGATTCCGGTGACAACGTTGTCAACAGGTGGTGTGCGAGTCTGCGGATCCGCTCACAGAATCGGGCTTATGCCGTTTTGTTACTTCGGGGGCGCCCCGTTCGGGCGTCATCGGGTCGAACCGCGACTCCACGACGCCTGTGTGGTCTGCAAGTGATTGAGCGGATACGGTTATTCGCCGCAATGCGAGGTGGCCGGCGTTACGCCCCGTAGAACAGCGCGCCATCGCCGCGTTCGGCCGCTTCCTGGAAAAATGCAGACAGCTCGTCGTACTGGTCGATCAGATCGCCTTCCTCGTGCTGATAGACCGCCTGGTGGTACAGGCCCGCATCCTCGTCGATCGCGCGCAGCGCTTCGCGCACGCGGGCGCGGCTCCAGGTCGCCAATTCCTTCGCCTGTTCCTTCACCAGTTCGGGCGAAACGAAATCGCAGCCGTTGCTCAACACGCCGTCGGCGACGCCGTCGCTGCGGAAACCGACTTCGTCGAGAATATGCCGCAAGACATCCCATGCAGTGTCCACATCGATCGATGCCGTGCAGCGTTCTTCGCCCTCGACCCACTTGTCGATCAGGTCGTGGTCTTCACGCATCGCCTCGAGATCCTTCGGCGAGAAGGCCTGGAAAAACATGTTCATGCTCATGATGCGAAGGTTCCTGGTGACGATGCGGGAATGATGTCGGAACGGCCGCGTTCGCGAAAGCGTCGCGGTGGGCGGCAGGCCGGTCGGGAAGCGGTGTTCAACCGCGCGCGGCGCTTCGCACGCGCTCCCAGTCCAGATCGAAGCGGGCGAGGTACTTGCGCAGGCGGTCGGCGTCGTTGGTGCTGCTGCGCTGCGCGCGCGACACCGCGAACAGTGTGCGGCCGGCGTCCGACAGCGACTTCGCCTGCATGCAGACGCGTACCACGTCCTCCAGTTGCGAGCGGTCGAAGCGATCGAGTCCGGCGACCCCATCGCCCAGCAGCGCATCCAGCGGCGACAGCGCGCCGCCTTCGCGCCACAGCCCGCGCAGTCGCGCGATTTCCTCTTCGACCAGTTCGATCTGGATGCGGCCGGCGTTCGCCAGCGTCGCCATGCGCATCACCGCGGCGCCGAGGTCGCGGAAATTGCCGGACCAGCGCGCCTCGGGGCTGGTCGCGAACGCCAGAAACCGCGCCCGCGCTTCGCGATTGAATGCGACGCGCTGATGCTGGTCGCGGCTCCAGCGTTCGAGTTCGAAATCCAGATTGGGCTCGATGTCCTCGGTGCGTTCCGCCAGACCCGGCAGCCGATAGGTCCAGAGGTTGAGGCGTGCCAGCAGGTCGTCGCGGAACCGGCCCTGCATCACCGCATCCTGCAGATCGCGGTTGGTGCCGGCGATCAGCTGGAAATCGCTTTCGACCTCCTTGTCGCTGCCCACCGGCGGGAAGCGTTTTTCCTCCAGCGCGCGCAGCAGCAGCGCCTGTTCGTCCAGTCCGAGTTCGCCGATCTCGTCGAGGAACAGCAGGCCCTGATGCGCCGAACGCAGAAAACCGGCGCGGTCGCTGCCGGCGCCGGTGTACGCGCCCTTGATGTGCCCGAACAGCGCGCTCATCGCGCCGTCGCCGCGCAGCGTGGCGCAGTTCACTTCGACGAACCGTCCGGGCAATTGATGCTTGAGTTTCTTCAGCTCGAACACGCGCTTGGCGAGCTGGCTCTTGCCGGCGCCGGTCGGCCCCATCAACAGCATCGGCGCCTTCGAGCGCGTGGCCACGGTCTCGATCTGCTCGATCATGCGGTTGAATGCGGGATTGCGCGTGGCGATGCCGCTCTTCAGCAGGTCGCGATCCTCCAATCGCTGCTGCTGGAAGCGCTGCGCGATCAGGTCGTAGCGCGACAGATCCAGATCGATGATCGCGAAGCTGCCGATCTGGCCGGACGCCTGTTTGCGCGGCGGCGATGTCTGCAGCAGCCGGCCGGGGAAATGCCGGCTCTCGGCCAGCAGGAACCAGCAGATCTGCGCCACATGCGAACCGGTGGTGATGTGGATGTAGTAATCCTCATCGTCCGGTTTGAACGCATAGCCGCGCAGGAAGTCGTGCAGCGTCGAATAGACGCCCTCGAAATCCCAGGGGTCGGCCAGAAAGGTGTCGTGCCGGCGCAGCGTGGATTCGGGCGAGATCTGCGCGAAGTCGTCCGCCACCGTCTGCGCAAGGCGGGCATAGCGGCGCTCGTCGACCAGCAGCTCGAAGCGGTCGACCACGAAGTCCTCGTGCATGCCCAGCGACACCGTGGGCCGCCATTTTTCCCAGCGGCCCGGGCCGCTGCCGGCGTCGAGCTGGGTGCCGAGCATGCCGAAGATGACTTGCTGCTTGCGCACGATCTTTCCGGATAAGAAGCGAGAATGAAATATACGTTTCCAGCGTAAAGATGACCAGTATCGAGAGACTGAAAATCGACAATACCCATGCAAATCAATTGGATATCTTCATCTCAGGCCTGTTGGCACGGCGATTGCAATACACAGCTCGAACCCGACGGGCATTCCCGCAAGGAGCCGATCATGGCCAACACCACTCTCTTCGCTTCTACCCGCGGCCGGCTGTTACCGGCTGCGACCACCCACAACGAGGCCGGCGGCCTCGCCTATGCCCGCAAGCCGCAGGCGGCGCTGGCGCTGTACGCGGCGACGGGCTGCTTCAACGGCACCTTCTACGCCAGCGCCGAGACGCAGTTGGATAGGGTGTTGACGCTGTGCGCGCAGGTCGATCCGGGATTCGTCGCCCGCACCGCGATCTACGCCCGCCAGACGGCGCACATGAAGGACATGCCGGCCCTGTTGCTCGCAAGCCTGTCGGTGCGAGATCGCGAAGCGTTCTCCGCAGCGTTCCCGCGTGTGGTCGACAACGGCCGCATGCTGCGCAACGTCGTGCAGATCCTGCGCAGCGGTCGCGTCGGCCGCAAGTCGCTGGGTTCGCAGCCGAAGCGTCTGGTGCGCGAGTGGCTGGAGCGCGCGTCGGTGGCGCAGATCATGAGCGCCGCGATCGGCAACGCGCCGTCGCTGGCGGACGTGATCAAGATGGTGCATCCGAAGCCCGCAGATGCCGAACGCGAAGCGCTGTACGCCTGGGTAATCGGAAAGCCCTGCGATGCGTCGAAGCTGCCGGAGCAGGTGCGTGCCTACGAGGCATTCAAGCGCGACCCGGAGAATCCGCTGCCGGATCTGCCGTTCCAGTACTACACGTCGCTGCCGTTGACGCAGTCGCACTGGAAGGCGCTGTCGACGAATGCCTCGTGGCAGTCGCTGCGCCAGAACCTCAACCATTTCGCGCGTCACGGCGTGTTCGAAGATGCGTACGTACTGCGCAAGGTGGCGGCGAAGCTGGGCGATGCCAACGAGATTCGCCGCGCCCGCATGTTTCCGTATCAGCTGTTGACCGCGTTCCAGGCGACTTCGAAGCTGCCGGGCGCGATCGGTGCGGCGCTGCAGGACGCGATGGAAGTCGCGACCCGCAACGTGCCGGCGCTGCAGGGCGACGTGGTGGTGGCGGTGGATGTGTCGGGTTCGATGGCGTCGCCGGTCACCGGTTATCGCAAGGGATCGACCACCGCGACCCGCTGCGTGGACGCGGCGGCGCTGGTCGCGGCCTGCATCCAGCGCACGCATCCGGGCGCGCGGGTCATGCCGTTCGATACCGACGTGCGCGAGCTGCGACTGAACCCGCGCGACAGCGTGATGACACAGGCGCGGCAGTTGGCGAAGCTGTGCGGTGGCGGCACCAACGTGAGCGCGCCGCTGGCGAGGTTGAATCGCGAGCGGGCGAACGTCGATCTGCTGGTATTGGTATCGGACAACGAGAGTTGGCGCGATACCCGCAGCGGCGGCGCCACCGAGACCATGTGCCAGTGGGAAAGCATCAAGGCGCGCTGTCCGCAGGCGAAGCTGGTGTGCATCGATCTGCAGCCGGTCGCGACCAGCCAGACCGTCGAGCGCAACGACGTGCTGCACGTCGGCGGTTTCAGCGATGCGGTGTTCGACCTGATCGCGAATTTCGCGGCGGAAGGCGCGAGTGCGCAGCGTTGGGTCGACAAGATCGCCAGCATCGAGCTGTGAAGTTCAAAGCCCGGCCGGCAATGGGGCCGGCCGGGCGAGGGGGGATGGATATCGGGTTGTTGTGCTGTCGATGATCGCGAATGCTGGGAAAACTACACCCTCATAAGGTCCAGGTCGCGGGTTCGAGTCCCGCCCGCCGCGAAGCTGTGCGGCGGTAGCTCAGCCGGATAGAGCAGGATGTTTTCTCGATTTTGTCGCGGTTGTCGCCAGTTTTGATTGTTGTCATCCCGAGCGCAGCGAGGGATCTGCTTATGGTTTTGCTGCAGGCACAGCAGATCCCTCGCTGCGCTCGGGATGACAGGGTTTTAAAGTAATCCACGGTTTCATCTTCGTCGGCCACGAATGCCGATGGAACTACACGAATTCCTGGTCGCGGGTTCGAATCCCGCCCGCCGCAAGGCGGTAGCTCAGTCTGGTAGAGCAAGAAAATGTTCCATCACTCTTGTCGTGGGCGGCGATCTTTTCATCACAATTCATTTTCATCAGCCGCAGGCGCGGCATCGTTCTCGCCATAGATTGATTTTCAGCGTGGGCCGGTTCGAATTCCGCCCGTCGCAAGGCGGTAGATCAGTCTGGTAGACCAAGAAAATGTTCCATCATTCTTGTCGCGGTTGGCGATCTTTTCATCACAATTCATTGCTGTCAGCCGCAGGCGCGGCATCGTTTGCGTTGCAGATTGATTTCCTGCGTGGGCCGGTTCGAATCCCGTCCGTCGCAAGACGGTAGCTCAGCCTGGTAAAGAAAGAAAATGTTCCATCACAATTGTCGTGTAAGGCGATCATCCCATCCGGATCGATATGAAGACAGCAAAGCACTTCAGGCGTCTGCGATGTCATCGCTGGGAACAGTCGGGACATATCGCGCTCTGGCGTTACAAGGAGCGGAACCGGAATTACGAGGGTTGGCATCTCACTGCTGATGCGGGTGGATGCGAGTCGCTGAGCGCACTGATCGAAGCAATGACAGCCGACGGATCGGGCGCTTCGCGTTCGATCAGTATCAAGCGACCGACAAGGGCGATGCGCTCGGTGCCAAGATCTCCGGAATGGGCGATCATCGTTCCGACTGCCTGGCAGCTCAGTGTCGGTTCCGATGTATCGGAATGGCGATTTCCGGAGACCTCGGAATACGCGGAGTTGTGTGTCGGCGCGGACTGGTTGTCCCTCCTGGCGGACGGCGTCAAGGACATCCGTCGAGGCATGGGCGACTACTCGATCGGCGACACGGATCGGGGCGATCTTCCGCTCTGGTTCTGGTGGTAACGAAAGCAAATACACAATCGATTTTTTCGCGGCGAATGCCGATGGAACTACATGGTTCCCCTCACGGGTTGGGTTCAAGTCCCACTGCGCAAACCAGCGAAAGCCGGCGCGCGCAGAGCGTTCCATCACCCTTGTCGCCGCACCTTTCATCAATGCGAGAATGCACCATGACCACCGAACACTACGATGTCATCCACGATCAGGGCGCCGTGCCGATCAAGCTGTGGACCCGGGGCGTGCCGCTGGAAGACGAAGCGCGCAAGCAGTTGCAGAATATCGCCAAGTTGCCGTTCATCCATCGCTGGATCGCGGTGATGCCCGACGTGCATCTGGGCAAGGGCGCGACCGTGGGTTCGGTGGTGCCGACCATCGGTGCGATCGTGCCGGCGGCGGTGGGCGTGGATATCGGCTGCGGCATGATCGCGGCGCGCACCACGCTGGTCGCGAGCGATTTGCCGGATAACCTCGCAGAGATCCGGGATGCGATCGAGCGCGCGGTCCCGCACGGCCGTACCGCCCAGCGACATGCGCGCGACAAGGGCGCATGGGAGAACGCACCCGAGCTCGCCGTCGAAGGCTGGTCGCAGCTGGTCGCCGATTTCGAGAAGATCTGCGAGCGTCACCCGCGGCTGAAGAACACCAACAACCTCAAGCATCTGGGTACGCTCGGCACCGGCAACCACTTCATCGAAATCTGTCTCGACGAGGCGCAGCGCGTGTGGTTCATGCTTCACTCCGGGTCGCGCGGCGTCGGCAACGCCATCGGCACGCACTTCATCACCCTGGCGAAGGAGGAAATGCGTCGCTGGATGATCAATCTGCCGGACCAGGACCTGGCGTATCTGCCGGAAGGCAGTCAGCACTACGCCGACTACGTGTTCGCGGTGGACTGGGCGCAGCGTTACGCGCGCATCAACCGCGAGATCATGATGCGGCATGTGGTGGACGCGGTGCGCAAGGTCATCCCCAAGCCGTTCGAGGCGCAGGCCGAAGCGGTGAACTGCCACCACAACTACGTCAACCGCGAGCATCACTTCGGCAAGGACGTGCTGGTGACGCGCAAGGGCGCGGTGAGCGCGCGCAAGGGCGAATTGGGCATCATCCCGGGCAGCATGGGCGCGAAGAGTTTCATCGTGCGCGGTCTCGGCAATGCCGACAGCTTCCACAGCTGCAGCCATGGCGCCGGCCGGGTAATGAGCCGTACCCAGGCGAAGAAGCTGATCAGCCTGGACGATCACCTCAAGGCCACCGCGCACGTGGAATGCCGCAAGGACGCGGACGTGGTGGACGAGTCGCCAGCGGCGTACAAGTCGATCGACGCGGTGATGGAAGCGCAGAAGGATCTGGTCGAGATCGTGCATACGCTGCGTCAGGTGGTGTGCGTGAAGGGTTGAGTCTCTCGCGGGAGACGATATGACAAAATGAGGAACAGGCCGGGCGGGAAGCGATTTCCGCCCGGTTTTCATGAGCGAAGAATGATGGACATGATCGAAATCGATGGCTCCGCCGGAGGCGGACAGCTGCTGCGCACCGCGCTGAGCCTGAGCCTGTGTACTGGCACGGGCTTCACCATGCAGCAGATCCGCGCGAAGCGTTCGCGTCCGGGACTGATGCGCCAGCATCTGACCGCGGTGAACGCCGCGGCGCGGATCGGCAATGCCTGCACGCACGGCGCCGAACTGGGCGCGACGACGCTGCGTTTCGAGCCGGGCGTGGTGGTGCCGGGCGATTACGCGTTCGCCACCGGCAGCGCCGGCTCGGCGACGCTGGTGCTGCAGACCGTGTTGCCGCCGCTTTGGCGCTGCGACGCGCCGTCGCGCCTGCGTCTGGAAGGCGGCACGCATAATCCGCTGGCGCCGAGCGCAGACTTCATCGCCGACAGCTACCTGCCGGCGCTGGCGCGCATCGGCATCGACGCATCGATCGAACTGGAACGTCCGGGGTTCGCGCCCGCCGGCGGCGGCATCCTGCATGCGACGGTGTCGCCCGCGCCGACCCTGCGCCGTGCGGAGTTCATCGAACGCGGCGAACTGCAGTCGATCGATGCGGTGGCGATGCTGTCGGGCCTGGCCATGAGCATCGGCCAGCGCGAGCTGGAGACGCTCGCGAAGCGACTGCAGCTGAAGTCCGACGTCCTGCATCTGCGCGAAGTGCGCCCGTCGCTCGGCCCGGGCAACGCGCTGTTGCTGAAGGTCCGTCACGAGCATCACGCCGAGACCTTCACCGGTCACGGAGAGCGCGCGCTCTCCGCGGAAAAGGTCGCGACGCGGCTTGCGGGCGAGGCACAGACGTATCTGAAGAGCGGCGCCTGCGTGGCCGAGCATCTGTCCGATCAGCTGTTGCTGCCGATGGCGCTGGCCGGCGGCGGTGCGTTCACCACGCATGCGATCAGCGACCATCTGCGCAGCAACGCGCGGTTGATCGAGAAGTTCCTGCCGGTGGAGATCGAATGGGTGGAGCAGCGCAGCGATGTGTGGCGGGTGACGGTCGCGTCGTGAGTCATCGATCGCGTTGCTGCAGGATCGATGCGGCATCGGTCATCGATCCTGCGTTTCACCGCATCACACGCTGTTATCGCGCAGCTTCAGACCGACACCCGGCTCGGTCACGATCCAGCGCGGCGCGGCGGCATCGTCGCCGAGCTTCTGCCGCAGTTTCGCGACGAGAATGCGCAGATAGTGGGTGTCTTCCTCGTGGGTCGGCCCCCACAGTTCGCGCAGCAGCTGCGGCTGGGTCACGACCCGGCCGGCGTTGCGCGCCAGCATCGCCAGCATCGCGAATTCCTTGCGGGTGAGCGCGACCAATTGTCCATCCACGAACACTTCGCGCCGTGCCAGATCGATCCGCAGCGCATCCAGCGTGTAGACGGGCGAATCCTGCTCCGGGCCGGTCGCTGAGGCGCGCAGCAGCGCGCGGATGCGCGCCATGAGTTCCTGCACGCCGAATGGTTTGCTGACGTAGTCGTTGGCGCCGGCATCCAGCGCGGCGACTTTTTCGGCCTCGCCGGAACGCACGGTGAGCATGATCACCGGCACGGCCGACCACTGCCGCAGTTCGCGCAGCACCGAATGGCCGTCGCGATCGGGCAGACCCAGATCCAGGATCACCAGATCGGCGCCCTGCGTCGCCAGCGCGGCCAGCCCGGCCTCGCCGTTCTCGGCCTGATGCACCACATAGCCCTGCGCGCGCAGGCTGATCTCCAGGAATTTCCGGATCTGGGGTTCGTCGTCGATGACCAGGATGCGGAACGGAAGCGGCGTCATGGGGTGGCGGTCATGCCGGGGCGGGCAGCAGTCTCGGCAGGGTAATTCTAATCGTGGTGCCCCGTATCGTAGTGCCGCGCCCACGTCCGCCCGGGAGCGCTTCGACGCTGCCCCCGTGGGCGCCGATCATGCCCTGGCAGATGGTCAGCCCCAGGCCGGTGCCTTCGCGCCCGCGGTCGCCGATGCCTCTATCGCCACGGCTCACGCTGTAGAACATGTCGAAGATGCGCTGGCGTTCGTCTTCGGGAATGCCCGGACCGCTGTCGGTCACGTCGATGCGCAGCGCGCCGCTGCCGTCGTCCATCGCTTCGATGGCGATCGGCGCGCCCGGCGGCGAGAACTTCGCCGCGTTCTCGATCACATTGAACAGCGCCTGCTCCACCAGCGCCGGATGCACCCACAGCGGCGCCAGACCTTCAGCGATCCGCAGCTCGCAGTGCGCATCGGGCTGATAGCGCTTCAAGCGTCCGACGGCCGAGCCGATCAATTCGTCCACCCCGATCCAATCGCGGTTCAGCGACAGGCCGTCGTGCCCCAGCCGGGTCATGTCGAGCAGATTCTGGATGTAACGGTCCAGGCGCTCGCCTTCGATGCGGATGGTGTCGAGCAGATCGGCGCGATCCTTCGCGTCCATCTGCGCGCCATAGTGCTCCAGGCTGGACGCCGAACCGATGATCGATGCCAGCGGCGAGCGCAGATCGTGCGACACCGACGACAGCAGCGCCGAGCGCAGGCGTTCGGTTTCTCCGGCCACGCGCGCATTCTCCAGATCCGACACCAGCCGCGTGCGCAGCACCGCCTGGGCGATATCGTCGATCATCGCTTCGGCCAGGCGGCGCTGTTCGGACGTCAGCCGGGTCGCGCCGGCCACGAAGCGCAGGCCGACCGCGCCGAGCGTGTGCGCGTTGCCCAGCAGCGGCAGGAACCACCAGTCCACGCCCGACAGCGTGTCGGTGTAGCGGCCGGCGGGCTGTCCATGCTTCAAGGCCCAGTCCGCCGCCGATGCGGCTTTCGCGTCGATGCCGGACGCGTCGCCGACCGGCAGCGGATCGCTGCCCAGATGCACGACGACATCCGCATCCAGCGCGCGGCGCAGCGCGACCCGCGCGGCCTGCGCGACCTGCTGCGGATCGGCCGCGCTGGCCAGATCGCGGCCCAGCGACTGCAGGGCCGTCGCGTGCGCGTTGGCGGCGCGCAGTGCGATCACCTGCGAACGCAGTTTCGCGGCCAGCCGCCCGGCCAGCAGTGCCGCGCCGAGGAACAGCAGCACCGTGGTCACGCCGCGGTGTGCGCTGATGTAGAACGTGAATCGTGGTTCGATGAAGAAGAAGTTGTAGGCGAAGAAACACAGCACCGCCGCCAGCACCGCCGCGGCCATGCGCGTGCGGGTGGCGACGATCAGCACCGCGACGATGAACACCATCGACAGGTCGGTCAGCCCGAGCCAGCGTTCGGCGATGCCCGCCACCACCACCGCCAGCGCCGAGCACAGCACCGCGAAACCCATGTCCCCCGCGCGCAGCGTGTCGCGGGTGTCGCCGAACGAACGCCGCGCCTGCGCGCGCGCTTCGGGCGAGCTGACGATGGTCAGTTCGTAATGTGCGCCGCGCTGCAGCAACTGTTGGGTGATGGTGCGGTTGAGCATGCGCGCGAACGGGCGCTCGCGGGTGCGGCCGACGATGATCGCGGACGCGCCGCTGCGCGAGGCGTGATCAAGCAGTGCATCCACGACATTGGAACCGTGCAGCAGCTCCGCGCTGCCGCCGAGCCGCCGCGCCAGCGCGAACGCGCGCTCGATCTCCTGCTGCGCGCCCGCTCCGGATTCGCCGATCTGCACGCTGACCACGGACCACGGCGCGTCGCGGCGTTCGGCGATGCGGCGCGCGATCCGCACCAGGTATTCGGACTGTCCGCGGCCATCGATCGCCACCAGCACCTGACGACGCAGGTTGAGCGCCGGTTCGCCGTGCGCGGTGCGGGCCTCGCGCAGATCGCTGTCGACACGATCTGCGGCGGTCTGCATCGCCAGTTCGCGCAGTGCGGCGAGGTTCGCCGGCACGAAGAACGACTGCAGCGCCTGCGCCGCGTGTTCGGGCAGATAGACCTTGCCCTGGTTGAGGCGTTCGATCAGTTCGTCCGGGGGCAGATCCACCAGCACGATGTCGCGCAGCCGGTCGAACACCGAATCCGGCACCGTTTCGCCGACGCGCACGCCGGTGATGCGATGCACGACATCGTTGAGGCTTTCGAGATGCTGGATGTTGATGGTGGTGTGGACATCGATGCCGGCGTCCAGCAGTTCCATCACATCCTGCCAGCGCCGCTCGTGGCGGCTGCCGGGCGCGTTGCGATGCGCCAGTTCGTCGACCAGCGCGACCTGAGGGCGACGCGTCAGGATTGCGTCGAGATCCATTTCCTCCAGCATGCGGTCGCGGTACGCCACGCGCCGACGCGGCAGCACTTCCAGGCCTTCGAGCATCGCCGCGGTCTCGGCGCGACCGTGGGTTTCCACCAGGCCGACCGCGACATCGATGCCGCGGCGTTTCAGCTCGCGCGCGCGGCCCAGCATCGCGTAGGTTTTCCCCACGCCCGGCGCCGCGCCGAGGAACACCGTCAGCCGCCCGCCGCGCTGACGCTTGAGTTCGCCGATCAGGGCGTCGGCCTGCTGTTGTCGCTGCGCGGCGCTGCGGACATCGTTCATGGGGTCATTGTCGCGCGGCGGTCACGGCAGCGCATCCAGCGCGAGATTCAGCTCGACCACGTTCACCCGCGGCTGGCCGAGCACGCCGAACTGCGGCGCTTCGACCGCGCGCTGGACCAGCACCGCGACCGCGCGTTCGGACACGCCGCGGGCCCTGGCGACGCGCGCGATCTGCACCTGCGCGGCGGCCGGCGAGATGTGCGGATCGAGGCCGCTGCCGGAGCGGGTCGCGAGGTCGGCCGGGACCTGCGAAGGCGCGATGTCCTCGCGCGCGGCGACCGCGGCGATCTGGTCATCGACGCTCTTGATGAGGTCGGGGTTGGTGCGCGCCTGATTGCTGCCGGCCGCGGTCATCGGGTCGTAACCCGCGGCCGACGGGCGCGAATGGAAATAGCACGCGTCAGCGAACGGCTGGGCGACCCAGCGCGACGCGACCGGCTTGCCGTCGCGGACGAGGATGCTGGCGGTGGACTGCTGCGGGAACAGCAGTCCGCCCAGTGATGCGACGCCCGCCGAATACAGGAAACCGAAACCGAGCAGGGTAACGGCGGCCATCGTCAGCGCCGGGCGCCATGCGCCGCGGACGATCAACGTTTGCGAAGTGTTGTTCATGTCAGCCTCCAAAGACGGACAAAAGCAGGTCGATCAGCTTGATCGCGACGAACGGCAGCAGCATGCCGCCCACGCCGTACAGCAGCATGTTCCGGCGCAGCAGCGACACTGCGGTGGCCGGGCGGAAGCGCACGCCCTTCAGCGCCAGCGGAATCAGCGCCGGAATGATCAGCGCGTTGAAGATCAGCGCCGCCAGTACCGCGTTGCGCGGGCTGGACAACTGCATCACGTTCAGCGCGGCCATCGAGGGAATGGCGGCGGCGAACATCGCCGGCAGGATCGCGAAATACTTCGACACGTCGTTCGCCAGCGAGAACGTGGTCAGCGCGCCGCGGGTGATCAGTTGCTGCTTGCCGACTTCCACCACCGCCAGCAGTTTGGCCGGATCGTTGTCCAGATCGACCATGTTGCCGGCTTCCTTCGCCGCCTGCGTGCCGGAATTCATCGCCAGGCCAACATCGGCCTGTGCCAGCGCCGGGGCGTCGTTGGTGCCGTCGCCGACCATCGCGACCAGCCGACCCTGTGCCTGTTCCTCGCGGATGCGCGCCAGCTTGTCCTCCGGCCGCGCTTCGGCGATGTAGTCGTCGACGCCGGCCTCGGCGGCGATGGCGGCGGCGGTGAGCGGGTTGTCGCCGGTGATCATCACCGTGCGGATGCCCATCTCGCGCAGCCGCGCGAAGCGCTCCTTCACGCCGTGCTTCACCACGTCCGACAGCTCGATCACGCCAAGCACGAACGGGCCTTCCGCCACCACCAGCGGCGTGGCGCCGCCGCGCGCGATCTGCTCGACGCGCGCATTCAGTTCCACCGGCACGCTGCCGCCAAGCGACTGCACGTGACGCGCGATGGCGTCGCCCGCGCCCTTGCGGATGCTGCGCGCCAGCGTACCTTCGCCGGCCGGCAGATCCACGCCGGACATCCGCGTCTGCGCGCTGAACTGCACGAACTGCGCGCGTTCCGGGTCGACCAGGGTCGCGCCCTGCGCCACCGCCAGCTTCACTACCGACTTGCCTTCCGGCGTGGGGTCGGCCAGCGAAGCGAGCATCGCCGCGTCGCGCAATTGTTCCGCCGAGATTCCGGCGACCGCGTAGAAGCGCGTCGCTTGACGGTCGCCGTGGGTGATGGTGCCGGTCTTGTCCAGCAACAGCACGTCGACGTCGCCGGCGATCTCCACCGCCTTGCCGGATTTCGCCAGCACGTTGGCCGACAGTGCGCGGTTCATGCCGGCGATGCCGATCGCCGGCAGCAGGCCGCCGATGGTGGTCGGGATCAGACACACCAGCAGCGCGATCAACAACAGTGGATCGAGTTTCGCGCCGACAAAACCGGCGATGAAAGGCAGCGTGGCGACGACGATCAGGAAGGTCAGCGTCATCGCCGCGAGCAGCATCGTCAGCGCGATCTCGTTCGGCGTCTTCTGGCGGTTGGCGCCTTCCACCAGCGCGATCATGCGGTCGAGGAAACTGCCGCCGGGTTCGGCGCTGATCTCGATCACGATTTCGTCGGACAGCACCTTGGTGCCGCCGATCACGCTGCTGCGGTCGGTGCCGGCCTCGCGCAGCACCGGCGCGGATTCGCCGGTGACCGCGGCTTCGTTGACCGTCGCCAGGCCCTTGATGATTTCGCCGTCGGCCGGCACCAGCTCGCCTGCCGACACGATCACGCGGTCGCCCCGGCGCAGCCCGGAAGCGGGGATGCGGGTTTCGTGATCGTTCTCGTCGAGCTTGCGCGCGACCAGATCCTTGCGTGCGGCCCGCAAGGCCGCCGCCTGGCCGCGGCCGCGCGCTTCGGCGACGGCTTCGGCGAAGTTGCCGAACAGTACCGTGATCAACAGGATGGCGGTCACCGCAAGACCGTAGCCGAGCGGCGCATGGCCGGTCGCGGTGAGCAATGCGGAGATGAGCGTGCCGAGCAACACGATCGCCATGACCGGGCTTTTGATCGCGTGCCGCGGCGCGAGCTTGCGCACGGCTTCGCGGCAAGCGAAGCGGACACCGGCGGCATCGAGACCGGCGATGGCGGCACGGCGCTGCGTGCCGAGACGGAGGGAGGAATTCATGTGGACCCCAAAAATGGTTACAGCGGCATAAGCTGCAGGTGATCGGCGATCGGGCCGAGCACCAGCGCAGGCAGGAATTGCAGGACGGTCAGGATCGCGATGATCGAGACCAGGGTGAGCGCGAAGGTCGGCGTTTCGACTTGCAGCGTGCCGGCGCTTTCCGGCGCCACGCGCTTCTTCGCCAGCAGGCCGGCGACCATCAGCGGCACCAGCAGCGCCGGGAAGCGCCCGAGCGCCAGCACGATCGCGGCGGTGGTGTTCCACCATACTGTGTTGTCGCCCAGACCTTCGAAGCCGGAGCCGTTGTTCGCGAACGCCGACGCGTATTCGTAGAACACCTGCGAAATGCCGTGGAAGCCGGGATTGGAGGTGCCGGTCAGCGCGGGCATCGCCAGCGTCGCCGCGGTGAAACCCAGCAGTGCCAGCGGCTGCAGCAGGATCAGCAGCGCGAGCAATCGCACTTCGGGCGACTCGATCTTGCGGCCGAACAGTTCCGGGGTGCGCCCGGTCATCAGTCCGGCCAGGAACACCGCCAGCAGCAGATAGACGATGAACTGCAGCGCGCCGCAGCCGATGCCGCCCCAGATCGCATTCACCAGCATGTTGGAGATCTCGACGCCGCCGGTCAGCGGCGCCATCGAGTCGTGCATGGCGTTGACCGAGCCGTTCGACGTCTGCGTGGTCAATGCGCCCCACAGCGCCGACGCCGCGACGCCGTTGCGTACTTCCTTGCCTTCCATCGTCGCGACATTCGCGCCGTTGGCGGTTTCGGCGAACATCGCCGCGCCGGTCGACAGCAGCGACATGCCCAGCATCGTCGCGAACACGAACGTGCCGAATCTGCGCCGGCCTGTGAACGGCCCGACCATGAAGGCGATGGCGACCGGGATCAGGATGATCGCGAGCGTCTGCAGCAGGTTCGACAGCGGCGTCGGATTCTCCAGCGCTACCGAACTGTTCGGCCCGTACCAGCCGCCGCCGTTCGTACCAAGCTGCTTCACCGCGACCATCGGCGCGACCGGACCGACCGGGATGTGCTGCGTCGCCATGCCGGCGCTGGCATCGATCGGCGTTACATCGGCGCCGCGCGCGAGCGTGGACGGCACGCCCTGCGACGCCAGCAGCAGCGACCACAGCAGGCACAGCGGCAGCAGGATTCTCAGCGCGGCGCGGGTGATATCGACCCAGAAATTGCCGACGTCGCGCTCCTGGCCTTCAAGGGCCGCGCCTTCCCGTACTTCGCCTGTCGACTGCATCGCCTCGCGTCCGCCGAACAGTCCGCGCAACGTCGCGACCAGCACCGCAAGACCGAACATCGGCGTGATTACCTGCAGTCCGACGATGCCGACCATCTGCGACAGATACGATAGCTGCGCCTGGCCGGAATAATGCTGCTGATTGGTGTTGGTGAGGAACGACACCATGGTGTGCAGCGCAAGATCCCATTTCATCCCCGGAACCCGATCGGGATTCAGCGGCAGCGCGCCCTGGGCCATGAAAAGCACCCAGACGATCGCGCCCAGCACGAGATTCGCGAGCAGGAAATTCCCCGCGTAGCCGCGCCAAGTCATGCCGCCCTGGGCACCTGCGCCGAGCAGGCGATAAAGCGCGCGTTCCACGGGCGCGAATACGCGGTCGCCGGGCGCGGGATCGCCGCGCATCACCCGCGCCATGTAGCGGCCCAGCGGCCAGCCCAGCGCGACGGCCAGCAGCATTGTCAGAACGAATTCGGTCATGTCGGAAGTCTCAGAAATCTTCGGGTTTCAGAATCACGTACAACAGGTAGGCGGCCGCCACGCAGACGGACAACGCGCACACCACGATCAGCCAGTTCGGCATCGGACTATCCTCGGAATGGAACGGTGCAGCGCCGGGTTTCCGGCGCCAGGGCGAAGGCATGGGCAGGCACGCGTGCGTCCGCCCTCGAAGATCGATTCATGGCATCACCATGTCCGCGGAGAAGCGGATTCCAGAGCTCCAGTGTCGTCCCGGGCGCGGTAAAGGGACTATGCGCAGAGCGGCGCTCAGCCGTAATTTCTGCGTAAATTTCAGCTGCGGTCGCCGATGGATGGCGTCCTCCGGGCCTTGCGGACTGGCGCCGCAGCACCGCGATGTCCTGCGCGGCGCACAAGCGGACATCGGAAGACATTCTGTCTGTCCGATCGAGGTTCTTCGCCGGTCGTCATCGTCTTCGGCGCGACGCCGCGAATCGTTGTCGCGACCGTGCAGACACGCGAAAAATGCCATGGGAAATGTCGCCTGCATGCGTCGGACGTGCATTCGTCACGCATCCGAACGAAAGATCGCAGCAGGCCGCAAAGCGCTTCGCACCGCGGCATGCGCTCGCATAGCATCGAACCACTCCGCGGCCGCTCGGGTATCGACGCTGTCGCCGGAGCGCGGCAACACGAACGCTGTCGCACGGCCCGCCGATGCGATGGACACGTTTCCCCCACAAGGAAAAAGCATCATGAAGAAGCTGATGAAAGGAATGATCGTCCTCGTCGCGTGCATGTTCGCCAGCGCTGCCTCGGCGCAGAACTGGCAGTTGGCATGGAGCGACGAGTTCAACGGTGCCATCGGGCCGGATTGGGTGTTCGAGACCGGCAACGGCGCGGGCGGCTGGGGCAATAACGAACTGCAGTACTACCGGCGCGAGAACGCCGGCATCGAGAACAATGCGCTGGTCATCAACGCGAAGCGCGAGGATTTCGGCGGCTACCGCTACACCTCCGCGCGGATGAAGACGCAGGGTGTGCGCACCTTCAAGTACGGCAGGATCGAAGCGCGGATGAAGCTGCCGTCGTTCATGGGCGCATGGCCGGCGTTCTGGATGCTGGGCGCGAATCTACCGCAGGCCGGCTGGCCCGCCGCCGGCGAGATCGACGTGATGGAGCACGTCAACAACGAGGACCGCACCTACGGCACCATCCACTGGAGCGACAACAACGGCAACTACGCGCAGTACGGCGGCAATACGCCGATCACCGTCGCCGACTGGCACGTGTACGCCATCGAATGGGACGCGAACGCGATCCGCTGGTACGTCGACGGCAACAAGTTCCATGAAGTGAACATCCAGAACGGCATCAACGGCACCCAGGAGTTCCACAACGACTTCTTCCTGCTGCTGAACTTCGCCATCGGCGGCAACTGGCCGGGCTTCACCGTCGACGAATCGCGCCTGCCGTCGAAGATGCTCGTCGACTATGTGCGCGTGTACAGAGCGGGCGCCGGCGGCACCGGCGTCGCTACCGCCTATCAGGACTGCAACTACGGCGGCTACGCCGTGGCCCTGCCCGAAGGCAGCTACACCCTTGCGCAGTTGCAGGCGCGCGGTGTGCGCAACGACGACCTGTCCTCGCTGCGCGTGAACGCCGGTTACCAGGTCACGCTCTATCAGGACGACAACTTCACCGGCCCCAGCGTCACCAGGACCGCCGACACCGCGTGTCTGGTCGGCGACGGCTTCAACGATCGCGCCACCTCGCTGGTGGTCTCGCGCGTCAACCAGGCTTGGTCGCTCACGCTGCAGGCCGAGAACTTCAGCGCCCAGAACGGCGTGCAGGTCGAAGCGTGCTCGGAAGGCGGTTCCAACCTCGGCTGGATCGACACCGGCGACTGGGCGGCCTACAACGGCATCGTCTTCCCCTCCAGCGGCAACTACCGCGTGGAATACCGCGTCGCCAGCCCCGGCGGCGGCACGCTGTCCCTCGACCTCAACGCCGGCGGCATCCTGCTGGGCCAGGTGCAGGTGCCGGCCACCGGCGGCTGGCAGAACTGGACCACGGTATCGCACACGGTCAGCGTGGCCGCAGGCACCCACAACGTTGGCCTGTACGCGGCGCAGGGCGGCTGGAACATCAACTGGATCCGCATCACGCGGCTTTGAGCATCGGGTTTGCGGAACGGGCGGCGTCGCGAGGCGGCGCCCGTTTTCGTTAGAGGAGGTATGCTGGCCCCATAGCCTTGCGCTACTCTCGCCGGAACGCGGATGTGCCATGCCGCCACGCCTCGACTCCGGCGCATGGCGACATCTTCATCCCATCCATCGAGCTGTCCGGTAGTCCGCTTTACGAACCGGAAAACAGCGAAGACGCCATGGTCATCATCCTCAATGGTCCACTCGGCATAGGCAAATCGACATTGGCGGAAGCGCTGATGGAAAGCGTAGATGGCTGCGTGATGCTGGATGGCGACCATGTCGTCGCCGCGAATCCGCCGCCTCCGGACGCAGCCGACTATCTGCATGCCACCCTTGCGCTGCTTTTTTCCCATCACCGGCGCTTCGGCTATCGTCATTTCGTCATCGATCACCTCTGGCGAACGCCAGCGGAACTCGCCGATCTGCGCCGTCGGCTTCTTGAGGTCGATCCCGGGATCGATATCCGCTGCTTCCTTCTTGTTCTGCCGCTGGATGAGAATCTGCGGCGGATTTCGCGTCGCCAGAGTGCGCGCGCGCTCGACGAAAGCGAGTTCGAAAAACGCACTGTGCTGGAAGAGCGCGACATCCTGTTCGAGACTGGAAGCGACGCTCTGGGCGAGCTTTTCGATGTATCGGCATCCCCGGAAGAACTGGTGACAATGCTGCTGGCCCGCGTCGGGATACCATGAGTCGATGAGAAGACTGCCCGACCAGCACCACGAATCCGACAATGCGACGCCTGCCGTCGAATCCGCATCCCGTACGATTCGCCTTGCAGCGTGCCATCGGGCTTGGCCAGCCATGACCATCGCGTCATCCCGATGATCTCGAAACTCCCGCCCTGGGTCTGGACCGGTACGTGGGTGCTCGCCTTCATCGCGGGCATCGTCAATATCGTCGGGCTGATGGGTTTCGAGCACCAGGCCATCACCCACCTGACCGGCAATACCTCCTTGCTGGCCGAGGCCTTGGCCACACGCAATTTCGCGGCGATGCTGCACTTCGCGGCGCTGATCGGCGCTTTCGTTGCCGGCGCCGTGATCAGCGGCATTCTGGTCCAGGACAGCGCGCTGCAGCTCGGACGCAGGTATGGCGTCGCCCTGCTGGTGGTGTCGTTGCTGCTGTTCGCCGCGGTCCCGCTGCTCCGGCACGACAGCGCGTACGGCATGTATGCGGCGGCCTGCGCGATGGGTCTGCAGAATGCGATGGTCAGTACGTACAGCGGTGCGGTGGTGCGCACCACGCACGTGTCCGGCATGTTCACGGATCTCGGCATTTTCCTGGGCCACAGCCTGCGTGGGTTGCCGGTCGATTCCCGGCGCTTGCGGCTGTGCCTGATCGTGATCTCAGGCTTTCTCTGCGGCGGCATCGCCGGCGCGTTCGCCTTCCAGGCGTTCGGCTATTCCGCGCTGTTGTTTCCGGCGAGCCTGACCGCCGCCGTCTCCATCGCATACGGAATGTATCGGTATCCAAGGACTTGAACTCGAAGGCCGCGCCAACAGATCTCATCCAGCCAAATCGCGTCGCTCGTCGACTTGATGCACAAGGAATTCATGTCTGCCATTTCTGTCCAGATCACACGCTTCGTCGATGACTCTTTCCCCGGATTCGTTGAATGCACGTTTGTCGATGCGCTTGGCGAAACGCATGTTTTCATCGAAAAGGTGCCGGTGGTAAGCACGGAGCATCTGTCCGCAACCAGCCATTATCCCTGCAGTGGCAGAATTGGTTGCGAAATACGGGAAGAATGGAAGGACGCGAGTGGTCGCGCTGTTGCGAGAGTCGATACTGCAGAGCCATGGGGCATTGAATCGACCAGAGACGCAGCCGGTTTCCTGCTGCTTTCTTCTCAACTCGAAGGCGACGGGCAACCTGCCTAGTCGCGTAAGCCGGGCCATCGACCCGGCATCGTCGGCAGGATCCAGTGAGCCGGCGCAGCGCACGTGCCATGCCCGATCCGTTTGCCCGAGCCGCGACGCATCAAAGCGCGTATCGTGTCGCCACGGGGCGGGGAGCCCCGTCATCCGCGGCGTCACAGGGGGCATCGCAACGATTCAAGGGAAGTACGGCGCCACGAGTGCCCGTTCGCGCGTCCGCGCCGTTCCATACGCTCAGACAAGGAGATCCGTCATGCCGCATCGTTCGTTCAAGTCCTCGCCGTCCGTTCCGGGCGCACTCGGCGCGTTGGCGCTCGCACTGTCGATCGCGGCGCCCGCGTTCGCCGCCGACGGCGCTCCGCCGCCGCAACCGCCCGCCGACCGCGTGGTCGCCGATCCGGTGCTGGCGCCGATGCTGCGCAGCACGCCTGCGACAGAAGGCACGCGCATGCTGAAGAGCGCCGGCCTGTCGGCCGCACCGCCGCCGCCGACCGACAAGGATCCGCTGCTCAACATCCGTCTGACCGACGGCTGGATCTACAACCCGGCGAGCCAGCGTTTCGATCGCGTGCGCCTGCGCAGCTATGTCGCCGAAGGCGCGGCGCCCGATCCGTTCACGCCGTTCGTCGCGCCGACGCTGCGCACGCGGCCGGGCGAAACCATCCGCATCGCGCTCGACAACGAATTGGCGCCGGAGCCGGACTGCAGGCAGCCGAACATCAACACGCCGCACTGTTTCAACTCGACCAACCTGCATTCGCACGGGCTGTGGGTCAGCCCCAGCGGCAACAGCGACAACGTGTTGATCACCATCCGTCCGCAGGTGTCGTTCGAGTACGAATACAACATTCCGGCGACGCATCCCGCGGGCACGTTCTGGTATCACCCGCACCAGCACGGTTCCACCGCGCTGCAGGTGTCCAGCGGCATGGCCGGCGCGCTGATCATCCACGGCGAACGCGCGCCGACGCCGACCCGCAGCGGCGATATCGACACGCTGCTGCGCGACGAGACCGGTACCGCGTTCCGCGAGCGCGTGGTGCTGTTCCAGCAGGTGGCGTACGCCTGCCGCGAGAATCCGGACGATCCGAAATCGCCGATCAGGACCAACGCCAACGGCACCTGGTTCTGCGGCCCCGGCGACATCGGCACGATCGACAATTACGATCAGCTGGGCAACAAGGTCTGGGGCCCGTCGGGCCGCTACACCAGCATCAACGGCCAGATCCTGCCGCGCTTCACCGATGCCATCGCCGGCCGCGTGGAGCGCTGGCGCAACATCCACGCCGGCATCCGCGATTCGATCAATCTGCAGTTCGTTCCGATGCGCAAGTCGGCGAAACCCGAATCGCTGCGCAACCTCAGCCAGCACGCGGAGTGGATTTCGCAGAACTGCGTGGGCGCGCCGCTGACCCAGTTCGAGATCGCCAGCGACGGCCTGACCCACGGCCAGGCGATCCGCAGGAACCAGACGATCCTGCAGCCCGGCTATCGCAGCGATCTGTTGATGGTGTTCCCGAACGCGGGCGAGTACTGCGTGATCGACGGCAATCTGCCGGCCATCGATTCGGTGAGCGGCGACGCCGAAAGCCGGCGCCTGCTGGGCACGGTGTCGGTATCGCCCGGCCTGCCGGTGGACAGCGATCCCACGGCCTATCTGACGAAAGTGCTGACGATGGCCGCGCGACAGTGGATGCCCGCCGACGTGAAGCAGAAGGTGACGGAGGATCTGGCGCGCGATCTGCGGCTGGAGGCGTTCCTGCCGCATGCCACGATCAGCGACGAGGAGCTGGCCGAAGCCGAACGCAAATCGAAGTGCGCGCCGAAGTGCGGGCAGGAAGTGATTTTCGATATCGCCGGCGGCAAGTTCATGGTCAACGGCGAAGCGTACAACCCCGCGAATTCGCGCGACCTGATCCTCGGCAACGTCGAGGAATGGAAACTCACCTCACTGGCGGGCAGCCATCCGTTCCACATCCACGTCAACCCGTTCCAGGTGTCGCGGATCCTCGATCCGCAGGGCGTGGACGTGAGCGTGCCCGGCAGCGGCGACAGCGAATACGCAGGCACGAAAGGCATCTGGAAGGACACGCTGTTCGTGAAAGGCGGCTACACGCTGTACGTGCGCACGCGCTACCAGCGCTACATCGGCGAATACGTCCTCCATTGCCACATCCTCGATCACGAGGACCAGGGCATGATGCAGAACGTGCGCGTGCTGTTGCCCGATGGGCAGGGCGGCGCGGTCGGCAACGGGCACCACTGAAGCCGCGCGGTTGCCGCGTTCGCGGTGAGCCCCGGCGGCAAGACGCGCGCGCCACGAAAGCGCCGCATGTGATACCGGCCATCGAAACGCCGGGGGTATGCTGTGGCATCCCCCGGCCCATCGCCGGGAATACGCAGGGAGCAGACGAATGGCGACGATCAAGACGAGCGTTTCGAAGCGGACGGCCTCCGCGAAAAAGAACGCGATAAAGACCGCGCGGAAGTCGCCGGCATCCAAACGCGCGTCGGCCGCGACATCGCTGCCGAAACCGCCGTCGCCGAAATACGACGTGCGCGGGATCATCCTGGACCTGGGCGAAGCGCTACCGGCCACCGCACGCGCGGAGATCATTGCGCGTCTGCGCGAAGAAGTCCCCGAGTTCGCCGCGCTGACCACCGCGCAATCGTCCGCGGATCCGCTCGGGGATGGCGCCAGCGACGTGCTGGTGGCCTTCGCTCCGGGCACGCGCACCAGCATCGCGAAGACCTGGAACGCCGTGCACGCGCTGCTGCGGCATCCGCTGGTGGCCGACAGCGAACCGGCGGTGGGCTACGACGTTCCGCCATCACCGCCCGCGATGGCCAGGCATTCCGGAGGCGGCGGCGATGAAGATCTGCCCGGCTCCAAGCCCCGCGAATGGTCGACGCAGGCCGTGCGCGCCGACCTTGCGAGGACGCAGTTCCACGTGACCGGTGCCGGCGTGCGCGTGGCGCATCCCGATACCGGCTACACGCTGCATCCGCAAATCGCGGGACCGCGGCTGCGGATCGCCGACGGCTACGATTTCGTGGACGACGATCCCGATCCGCGCGATCCGCTGACCGGCAGGTTTCCCGGCCACGGCACCGCCACAGGCAGCGTGATCTTCAGCGGCGCCGCGCCCGAGTTGCACGGCATCGCACCCGGCGCCGAACTGGTGCCGATGCGGGTGTCGGGCTCGGTGATCCATTTCAATTTCAGCAATCTGATCCAGGCGCTGTATCGCGCCCGCGACCGCGGCTGCCACGTGGTCTCGATGAGTCTGGGCGGCCCGTGGGCGGGACGTTCGCTGTCGCGTGCGGTCGACCAGCTGGTCGCGGAGGGCCTGATCCTGTTCGCCGCCGCGGGCAACCACACGAAGATGGTGATCTTCCCCGCGCTGCTCGACAACGTGATCGCAGTGGCCGCCAGCAACGCCGAGACCCGGCCGTGGAGCGGTTCGGCATCCGGCGCGGCGGTGGACATCACCGCGCCGGGCGAATCGGTGTGGCGCGCCTATACCTTCAAGAAAAAGGGCGCGGTGCATTTCGACATGCAGCGCAGCTCGGGTACCTCGTACGCCACCGCGACCACCGCGGGCGTCTGCGCGCTGTGGCTGCAGCGGCACGGCGCCGATGCGCTGCGCACGCGTTACGGCGGACGGCTGGCATCGGTGTTCGCGGAGCTGGTCAAAGCGCACTGCCGCACGGTGCCGGGTTGGAATACCCAGCGCTACGGACCGGGTCTGCTCGATGCCGTGAGTCTGCTCGATGCGTCATTGCCTGCATTCGGCGGCGCCGCGGTGCGCAGCGCACTTCGCGCACCGACGCGCACATCCGCAGCGTCCGACTGGACGCGATTGCAGCCGTATCTGCCCGAACTGTCGCCGAAGCAACTGGCGACAGCGGCGATGACGATGTACGGCGCAGGCGCCGACGCGCGCCGCCGGAGCGTGCGTGCGGCGGCGATGCCGCCACCGCCGCCGAGTCTGATCGACGAAATCGTGTTCTACGTCGCGACCGATAAAAGCGTGCGCGAGGCGTTTCTGGCTGCGGGCGGCGCGGGCGCGAAACCCGCACCGCGCGGAAAGAAGACAACGGTGCGCGCCACAAAACGTGCGGGTGCAAGCGACCCGCGCGCCGCGCTGCGCGCAAAAGCATCGGCGGCGTTGCGCGAGGCGCTTGCGACGGAATGAACCAACGCGGATCGCAGTCGCGCGGACTGCGATCCAAGTTCGTATCTGCACTGGATCAGAGGAACATCCCGCCCGAGGCTTCGACGCGCTGGCCGTTGATCCAGCGGTTGGCGGGCGACAGCAGCGAGGCGACCGCAGCGCCGATGTCGTCGACCTCGCCGACCCGGCCGAGCGCGGTCTGGCTGGCGACGAACGCGTTGAGCTGGGCGTTGTCGCGCACCGCGCCGCCGCCGAAATCGGTGGCGATCGCGCCGGGGGCCAGGGTGTTCACGCCGATACCGCGCGCGCCGAGTTCCTTCGCCTGATAGCGGCTCAGCACTTCGATCGCGCCTTTCATCGCCGCGTACGCGGCGTAGCCCGGCAGGGTGAAACGGGTCAGGCCGCTCGAGACGTTGAGGATGCGGCCGCCGTCGGCGATCAGCGGCAGCAGCGCGGCGGTAAGGAAGAACGGCCCCTTGAGATGCACGTTCACCAGCTGATCGAACTGCGCCTCGGTGGTGTCGGCGAACGGCGCGTGGACACCCATGCCGGCGTTGTTGACCAGCGCGTCGAAACGCTCGACGCCCCAGCCGGCCAGCACGGCGCGGACGCGTTCGACGAACGCGGGGAAGCCGGCGCTGTCGCCGACGTCCAGCGGCAGTGCGACGGCGCGGCGGCCGTGGGCTTCGATCGCGGCGACCACTGCCTGGGCTTCGCCGGCTTCGCTGCGGTAGGTGAGGATGATGTCGCTGCCGTGCTCGGCGAGATGCCGGGCCATGTTGCGGCCGAGGCCGCGGCTGCCGCCGGTGATGAGAACGATGGGGGTGGGCATGTCGGACTCCTGTGATGCCGCCGATTCGGCGGCTGCAGGCACTCTATTGATCGCCTTGCGTCCGATAAATGCAGGAAATACGATTGATCCGTTCGCAATCCGCGAACAATCGGGCCGGGACGATGAATTCAGTCGATGCGATGCGGATGTTCATGCGTGTCGCCGAGCTGGCCAGCTTCACCCAGGCGGCCGAGAGCCTGGGCCTGCCCAAATCCAGCGTCTCGACCGCGCTGCAGAAACTGGAGGCCGAACTCGGCACCCAGTTGCTGCACAGGACCACGCGCCGGGTGCGGTTGACCGCGGACGGCCAGCAGTTCTACGAACGCTGCCGCGACCTGCTGGCCGATCTGGACGAGGTGCAGGGCATGTTCCAGCACAGCGGGCAGGCGCTCAGCGGACGGCTGCGGGTGGACATGTCCAGCGGCCTGGCGCGCCATCAGGTGATTCCCGCCCTGCCGGCGTTCATGGCCGCGCATCCGGTGCTTCAGGTGGAACTGAGCTGCACCGACCGCCGCGTCGATCTGGTGCGCGAGGGGTTCGACTGCGTGGCGCGGGTGGGCGCGGTCGCGGACAGCAGCCTGATCGCGCGTCCGCTGGGGGCGCTGGAAGTCCTGAACTGCGCCAGCCCCGCCTATCTGGAGGCGTATGGCACGCCGCAGAGCCTGGACGCCCTGTCCGGCCATCGGCTGATCCACTACGCGTCGTCGTTCGGCGGCCCCGAGGACGGTTGGGAATATCGCGATGAAGACGGCCGCTACCGCAGCCTACCGATGGCCGGCGCGCTGGTGGTCAACAGCGCCGAGGCGTATCAGGAGGCCTGTCTGGCGGGCATGGGCCTGATCCAGGCGCCCGCCAGCGGCCTGCGGGCCCTGCTCGACCGGGGCGACCTGGTCGAAGTGCTGCCGCAGTACCGCGCGGAACCCATGCCGGTGACGCTGCTGTATCCGCACCGGCGCCATCTCCCGCGCCGGGTGCGGGTGTTCATGGACTGGCTGGAGGCAACCCTGGCGCCGTATCTGTCGCCGATCGGTTGAGCGCCAACGCCGCCGATTCAGCCGTCGACGCAGGTGCTCCCGCGATAAGTCCTGGCGAGACGGTCGAACTCGACCTTGCGGTCGTCGTCGCGGCCGCCGCCGAATTTCCAGCGGAATTCCGCTTCGTCGACGCGTTTTTTCCAGACGGCGCAGAGCTTGTCGGCCGGCACCGCGGTACAGGCATCCCGACGCATTTCGCAGGACGCGCCGGCAGCGCTGGCGCTGGTGCCGTCGATGCCCATGGCCTGCACCGGCACGCAGGTGGCGGGCGGCTCGGCGGTGTCGCCGAGGTAGTCGCGGTCATCCCAGGTGCGGCACTGGAACAGCGGCGGCGGCGCAGTGCGTGCGAGAGGCGCAGGCGCGGACGGCGCTGCAGGCGGCGGGGGCGCGGCGACGACAGGCGCGGGTCTGGCGGCCGGTGCGGCAGGCACGGCCACCGGGGCCGGCATCGTCGGCAGCACGCCGACCTTGCGCAGGCTCTGCTGGCTGCCTTTCGGGCAAGGCACATCGTTCTGCAGGGTGACCGCCCCGCTGGGGTCGACGCAGCGATAGATGGTCATGTCGGTCTGGGCGTGGGCGGGCAGGCACAGCGCCGCGGCGAGGAGCGCGACGGCGAGCGCGCGGGATTCGATCAAAAACATGTTCAGCGGCAATCCTGGTCCAGGCGGGCGTTGATACTGCGCTCCTCGCTGCCCAGCAGGGCGCGCTCGGAAGGCTGGGCGATGGTGAAACGGCGGCGCAGATCGCTGCGCTGGTCGCGCAGGCGCGCGCAGACCTCTACCTGCGGCAGCGCATGGCACGGATCGCGTACCCAGGTGCCGCCGCCGAACTCGGCGTAGGTCGGCACCAGCACCCGGGGGCGGCCGCTGTTGTAGCCGCCGCTGATGTGGCCATTGTCGACGCGGATGTTCAGCTGGCCCGGCTCCTGGCCGGGATAGGGGGGCGGAATCGGATAGCCGTTCGGCCAGATCGGCACCCAGCGCGCGCGGCCTTCGGGCGTATCGCTGAGATAGCGGGTGTTGTCGGGGGCGATGCATTCGTACAGCGGCCGCGGCGCGTTGACCACGATGACCTGCGGCGGCGGGGCGACCGCGACGCTCGGCGGCGGCGCCGGTACCGGCTGCGGCGGCCGCGCCGGCGCGTCCTTCGGCCGCACCATGCTGCGGGTTTCCTGGCGTTCGCCCTTGAGGCAGGGCGAGTCGCGCAGGGCCAGGCGGCCCTTGGCATCGGTGCAGCGATAGATGGTGAGCGCATCGTCGGCCTGCGCCGCCGGCATCGCAAAGACCGCGGCCAGCGCGATCAGCACCAGCGGGCGGATCGGGAACCGTGTCGGGAGCTGGAGCTGGAGCTGGAGCTGGAACGGGCGCATGGGCGCATCTTGCGCGCAGCCACCCGCGCAGGGAAGACCACGGCGCCCCTGAAGCTGAAGTTTCGCGAAACCCGGGCACGGCGCCTGCGGTGTGCGGAGGGTTTTCCGCCCCCCGTGATGGGCCGGCGGGGGAATGTACCCTCGCCCGTAAACGGCAACCTCCTCCCAACCTCCCCCTGCGCTGCGCGCAAGGGGAGCACAGCGCCGTCAGAACGGCGCGTCGTCCTTCTGCTTCTTGATCACCCGCTTCACGCCGACATTGGTGCTGTTGGTGGTCAGCAGCGATTTCGCCGCTTCGGGATGGTCGTACAGCGGGACGCGCTTCGTCGGATCCTTCGCGGCCGGCTTCTTCCCCGTCGTTTTGCTGACGGCTTTTTTTGCGGTCTTCTTCGCGGTCTTCTTGGCCGGCGCCTTTTTCGCGACGGCCGGCTTTTCGGCCTTCGGCGCGGCGGCTTTCCTGGCCGGCGCTTTCTTCGCTGCGGCCTTCTTGCCGAAGCCCTTGCGCATCGGCTTGCCGGTGGTTTCCATCAGTTCGACCGCTTCCTCCAGCGTCAGCGACGCGGGCTCGCGGTCCTTGGGAATCTTGCCGTTGAGCTTGCCGTCGCTGAGATACGGGCCGAAACGACCGTTGAGCACCTGGATATCGCTGCCCGCGAAATCCTTGATGATCCGGTTGCGGGCGATCTCTTCCTTCTCCTCGATCAGGAAGACCGCGCGCGCCAGATCGATGGTGTACGGGTCGTCTTCCTTCTTCAGCGACGCGTACACGCTGCCGCGCTTGGCGAACGGCCCGAAGCGGCCGATGCCGACGCTGACTTCCTCGTCCTTGTCCTCGCCGAGCTTGCGCGGCAGGCGGAACAGCTCCAGCGCGTTCTCCAGCGTGATCGTGTGCATGCTCTGGCCGGGACGCAGGCTGGCGAAGGTCGGCTTGTCCTCGTCGTCGGCGGTGCCGATCTGCGCGTACGGCCCGTAACGGCCCAAGCGCACGCTGACCGGCTTGCTGGATTTCGGATCGACGCCGAGTTCGCGCGCGCCGGTGGCTTCGCTGCGGTCGACAGATTCGGTCTTGGCGTCCACCAGTTCCTTGAACGGGCCCCAGAACCGCTCCATCAGCGGGATCCAGTCCTTTTCGCCGCGGCTCACTTCGTCCAGCTCGTCCTCGAGCTTGGCGGTGAAGTCGTAGTCGACATAGCGGGTGAAATGCCCGCTGAGGAAATTGCTGACCGCGCGGCCCACGTCGCTCGGGCGGAAACTGCGGCCTTCCATCTCCACGTATTTGCGGAACAGCAGGGTCTGGATGATCGACGAATACGTCGACGGCCGGCCGATGCCGTATTCCTCCAGCGTCTTCACCAGCGCCGCTTCGGTGAAGCGCGGCGGCGGCTGGGTGAAGTGCTGGTCGGTGTGGATGCGGTCCAGCGGGATGCGGTCGCCGGTCTTCATCGCCGGCAGCTTGCGGCCTTCGTCGTCGTCCTCGTTCTTCTGGTCCTTGCCTTCCTCGTAGACCGCGAGGAAGCCCGGATCGACCACCGTCGTGCCGCTGGCGCGGAAGCTGTGGTCGCCGCCCGCCGCCAGATCGACCGACACGGTGTTCAGCGTGGCCGGCACCATCTGCGAGGCGACCGCGCGCTTCCAGATCAGTTCGTACAGGCGCCGCTCGTCGTCGCTGAGGAAACGCGAGACCTGGGCCGGCGTGCGCAGCGCGGAGGTGGGACGTACCGCTTCATGCGCTTCCTGCGCGTTCTTGGATTTGGTCTGGTAGAGGTTCGGCTTGTCGGGCAGCGCCTTCGTACCGAAATCGCGGGCGATCACGTCGCGCAGTTCGCTCAGCGCTTCGGCCGACAGGCTGACCGAGTCGGTACGCATGTAGCTGATCAGGCCGACGGTGCCTTCCTCGCCGATGGTCACGCCTTCATAGAGCTTCTGCGCGACCTGCATGGTGCGCTTGGTGGTGAAGCCGAGCTTGCGCGAGGCTTCCTGCTGCAGCGTGGAGGTGGTGAACGGCGGCGAGGGCCGGCGCTTGCGCTCCTTGCTGACCACGTCGGTGACCTGCAGCACGCCCTGTGCGGCAGTCACGATCCGCTTGCGCGCGGCTTCGGCGGTGTCGCCGTCGGTGACCGTGAACTGCTCGAACTTCTTGCCGTCGAGCTTGTTGAGCTTGGCGGTGAACGACTGGGTCGGATGCGCGCACTCGGCCTCGATGCTCCAGTATTCGCGGGCGATGAAGGCTTCGATCTCCTCCTCGCGCTCCACGATCATGCGCAGCGCCGGCGACTGCACGCGGCCGGCGGACAGGCCGCGCTGCACCTTGCGCCACAGCACCGGCGACAGATTGAAGCCGACCAGATAGTCGAGTGCTCTACGAGCTTGCTGGGCGTCGACCAGATCGGTGGCGATGGCGCGCGGCCTGGCCATCGCCTCCTTGATCGCCCGCGGGGTGATTTCGGTGAACACCACCCGTTCGAGGGTGCGGTCCTTGAGCAGGCCGCGTTCCTTCAGGATCTCGGCGATGTGCCAGCTGATCGCCTCGCCTTCGCGGTCCGGGTCGGTCGCGAGGTAGAGGTGGTCGGCGGCCTTGGCGGCCTTGGCGATGGCCTCGACGTGTTTCTCGTTCTTCTCGATCAACTCGTAGCGCATTGCGAAGTTCTGCGTCGGATCCACGGCGCCCTCCTTGGGCACCAGGTCACGGACGTGGCCATAGGAGGCGAGGACGTGAAAGTCCTTGCCGAGGTACTTGTTGATCGTCTTGGCCTTGGCCGGCGATTCGACGATGAGGAGGTTCTTTGCCATTGCGGGGAGGGGGTTCCGGAAGGGGTATGCCGAGACGGGCCGGCGCCGTCGACAGGGCGTTTCAGGGACGCCCGGCCAGATGGCGACGCCCGGGGGAGGCCCGGGCGTCGCTGCGTTCTCTTTATTAGTGGTGTCATGTCCGGACCGCCCGTGTCAAGCGGAATCGACAGGAGCGGCCCTACGGCCGGCCTGTAGACCGGGATCGGCGGCCGGCGGATCCCCCGCCGCATCGGGCCTGCGGGCAGCCATACGGCGGACGACGGCCCCCCAGACGCCAGTCCGCCTGGCAGGGCTCAGTTCATGCTGCCCATCATCACCGCGCCCATGACGGCGTACAGGGCGATGATGCCCAGGATCACCAGGCCGGCCAGCACCAGAATGACGATGGTGACCGTTCCCAGTTCTTCGCGCTGCCACTCGGGGTGGTCGGTGAACGCGTATTTGTCCACCACCAGCGTGTCGCAGATCATGTCGTGCAGCGCCTGCTTGCGCACGGTCAGCGCGGTCATCAACCCGGAAATGATCACGCCCAGACCGCAGGTCAGCAGGGTGAACAGGAAATAGGCCATGTAGCGCAGGAAACCGCGCCAGAAGCCGATCGCCTGGCCATCGCCGCGCACGACCTTGATGCCGACCGCCATCTTGCCGAGGCTGGCCTGGTGCGAGGACGCGTGCATCCAGCCGAAATAGACCGCCGGCAGCATGAGCATGATCAGGTACATCAGTCCGATGAACGCGATGCTGGCGCCGCCGGCGAAGGGATCGGACGAACTGTTCATCATCCCGGACGCGCCCAGCCCGAAGATCAGGCCGAACGGAATCAGCAGTGCGTACGAGGCGGCGGTGGTGACGAAGGAGTCGATGAAACTCGCCGCGAAGCGCTTCCACAGTCCGGCATAGACCACCCGGCCGCCGGCGACGACCGCGCTGCCTTCGTCCACCCGGGCCTGCGGCGGCGCGTACGGCGACGCTTCGGCGATGGCGTAAGGGCGGTAGGCGCCGTCGTCGGGCGCGGCTTCGGCCGCCTTGACCAGGGCTTCGGCGCGCGGATCGTCCGGCGCGTCGCCGGCGATCACTTCGCGGATCATCTCGCGCCAGGGCTTCCATTCGGACATGCCTTCGCGCCAGACCAGGGTTTCGGGCGGCAGCAGGCCTTTGGTGTGCATGGCGGCCAGGTCGCCGGCGCCCACCGGGCCGTGCTGTGTGCGCTGGGCGTCGCTGTAGTACCACTCGGTCATGGGATCGATTCCGTCAGGGAGAGACTGTGTTGTCAGAAGTGTCGTAGGAGGCGCCGGCGCCGCGGCATCGCGGCGAACGGTACTTGGGCGGCACGGTGCCGCCGCTGCAATCCCATCCGTTGTCGCCGGATTCGAAGAGCGCGGTCTTGCCGTCGAGCTGCGGATCGACGTTCGCGAAGGTCAGCTCGATCCTGCATTGGCCGTTGGCGTTGCCGCCGACCCGCACGACGCCCTGCCCGGTGAGATCGGCGCCGTTCTGGCCCAGCTCCAACACGTAGGGCTCGTCGAGGCCAATCGCCGCGTTGTCCGGGCACTCGCCCGCATCGAGGCGGTGAAGTTGGATCGGAACCTGCAGATTGCGGACGTGGCGTTCGGCCGCCGCGACTTTCGAGCGGAGCAGGTAGTCGTTGTAGGCCGGGATCGCGATGGCGGCGAGAATCCCGGCGATGAACACGCCGAACACCAGCGCCACCGCGCCGATGATCGCGACGATGGCGCAGCCGGACATGCCCGGTTTCTGCGGCGGCGCGGACGGCGGCGCCCCGCGATGGGCGAAGGCGTCGGCCATCCGATCGCTGCGCGATTGGCCGGGAGGAAGCGGGGGCGGTATGGACATGGAGATTCCGATCAGGCGCCGCAGCGCGGCGGCGCGTACCCGGCGGGGATATCGCGGTTGCGGCAATAGATCACGACTTCCTCGCCGGCCATGTTCACGTCGTACTGCACATGCTTGCCCTCCACCTCGGCCCCGAGTCCGCGGAAGCCGATGTCATAGGCGCATGCGCCGCTCTGCGCGCGCGCAGGATCGATGAGGAACCAGCCGTCGTCCTCGTTGCCCTGGTAGCGCGGATAGCGCACCTGCAGGGTTTCGAATTCAAAGGCATCGGGGCAGGTGTTGCCGTTGGCGACATAGAACTCGCGCATCGCCGCCGTCACCAGCTCGCGCGCCAGCGCATCGGTCTGCGCCATGCGTTCCGCATCGTAGGGCTGGACCTGTTGCTGCGCCTTCTGGCCGGTCTGCGCCGCTTTCGAGCGCTCGACGTAGTCCTGATAGGCCGGCAGCGCGATGGCGGCCAGGATCGCGATCAGCACCAGACCCACGACGCCGATCACGACCACCGCGATGATGCAGCCGGTGCGGTTGGACGGCGGCGGCGCGGTGCCGCGCATCGGGCCGGCGTGCGAAGCGGTGGCCGCGGCCGGGCGCGGCGGCACCGGCGGCGGCAGCGAGGCATCGGGCTGCACGCCGGTCAGGCCTAGCTCTTCGATCAGCCTTTCGAGCGGCTGCCACTCGCGCAGCCCTTCGTGCCACGCGAGCGTTTCGCGGCTGATGCGGCGCTCGCGATACGCCTTGCGCATCGCGTCCGCGTCGAGCGGGCCGACCCGGCCCTGGCCAGGTTGGTGGTAGTACCAGTCGGTCATGCATTCCCCAATCGTTTGCGTCCCGGCGCCCGTTTCCGGTCGGCCGGAGACGGCGCCTCCCCCCGGAGCCGCCGTCCTGATGTTTTTTACGGTCCGACGCGTCCGTTCGTCAGTGCACCAGATCGTCGCCGTCGTCGAACATCTGCGTTTCCATCCAGGCGTAGGCGGCTTCGGAACCGGGCTGGTTGAACAGCACCATCAGCACGACCCATTTGATGTCGTCGAGATCGATTTCGTCCTGGTCCAGCGCCATCGCGCGGTCCAGCACCAGCTCGCGCTGGTTGGCGTCGAGGATGCCCTGTTGTTCGAGGAACATCAGGAAGCCGCGGCATTCCACGTCGAGCTTGTCCAGCTCGGGGCCGAAGAACACGCGGACGGGACCGTCGGCGCGCAGCACGGCCGGGCCGGGCCGGCGTTCCGCCAGGCCCTCCAGCCAGTCGAAGGCCTTGTGGATTTCGGCCGGACTGAAGCCGGCCTGCAGCAGATTGTTCTGCAGCGAGTCGCGGTCGCGGGCGAGGTCCGCGTCGTTGGCGATGTAGTGCTCGAAGAGGTAGAGCAGCACATCGAGGATGCTTTCTTTCATGTCCCCTGACTTGCGCCGGGCGGCGCATTGGAAAGGATGGGTGCGGAGCGGCGGCTGTAGCGGCCGTGCTCGACCGCGACCCGCCCCTGCAACTCCATGACCAGCAGCATGGAGGACAGGGCTGCGGCCGTCAATCCGGTGCGTTCGGTGAGCTGATCCATATTGCTGGGGTCGTGACCGAGCGCGCGCCACAACCGGTGGTGGGCGGGGTCGTCGGTCGAAACCACATCCACGGGTTCCGGGGTCTGCCCGACGGTCGCGCCCAGACGCCGCTGCAGCTCGCCGCGCAGCGCCCCCGCCCAGGCGCCAAGGGCGGCGGTCACCTCGTCGGCGGATTCGACCAGCGCGGCGCCGTCGCGGATCAGCCGGTGGCAGCCGCGCGCCATCGGGTTGTGGATCGAACCGGGCACCGCGAACACCTCGCGGCCTGCGTCGGCGGCCTGCCGGGCGGTGATCAGGGCGCCGGAACGGCTGGCGGCTTCGATCACCAGGGTGCCGAGGGTCAGCCCCGCCAGGATCCGGTTGCGGCTGGGGAAGTGCTCGCGCCGCGCCTCGGTGCCGGGAGGGTGTTCGCTGACCACCGCGCCGTGGGCGGCGATCCTCGCCATCAGTGCGGCGTGATTCCGGGGATACGGTACGTCCGGGCCGGTGCCGAGCACCGCCACCGTCAGCCCGCCGGCGTCCAGCGCGGCCTCGTGCGCGGCGCGGTCGACGCCCGCGGCGAGGCCGCTGGTCACCGCATAGCCGGCCGAGACCAGCGCCCGGGAGAAGCTGCGGGCGTTGTCGCGGCCGCCGGCGGTGGGGCCGCGGCTGCCGACCACCGCCACCGCCGGATACCACAGTAGGGCCGGATCGCCGGCCACGAACAGCGCCAGCGGCGGGCTGCCGGCCTTGCGCATCAGCGGCGGGTAGTCGGGGTCGTGCCAGCCGATGAGCTGATGCCCGGGCTGGCGCAGCCAGTCGCGGCAGCGCCGCAGCAGGTCCGGATCCAGCGCGGCGGGATTGCCGTCGAGGGCGCGGATCTGGGCGGAGTCCAGCCCGGCCTCGCGCCAGCGTCCGCGCGGCAGGGCGCGGACCGCCGCCGGGCCGCCGTGGCGGTCGAGCAGCGTGCGGCGCGGCGCGCTGGCGCCTCCGGCAAGAACCAGTGCGAGCAGGGCTTCGGTATCGGCATTGAGCATGTCCATGCCGACATGCTGCCCCGCAAACGACGACGGCGCCGTCAGGCGCCGTCGCATTCCACTGTGGGAAAAGTCCTACTTCGCGTCGGGATGCTTCAGACGGTAGCCGACGCGGCTGGGCTTCACGCTGCTCATCACCAGGCCGTAGCTGACCTTGTCGAAGGTGCGGAAGATCATCACGTGACCGGCGTATTCGTCCGGCAGCTGCACGCGCGAGCCCTTCGGCACGGTTTCCTCGCTGCGCCAGTAATCGGCCTGGACGCGATCCATGTTGTTGCTGCCCTGGCGCCAGATCGACAGCACGGTGCCGTTGTCGATGCCGTCCTGTGCGCCGACCGACAGCGCGACCACGTCGCGCGGGCCGCCGCTGGTCAGCGAGTTGGCCACCGCCAGCACCCGCGCCTTGTTCTCGTCCAGGCCCTGCTTGGGCACATGCGGGAAGAACTGCAGATCGTAGGGCTGGGCGTCGACCGCGATCAGACGGTCGCCGACGCGGGTTTCCACGTTCTCGTCGTCCAGCTTGAGGGTGGTGACTTCGACATCGCCCTCCATCAGCTTGGTGACGGTGCCGGCGTTGACCCGGTACAGCTCGTGGCCCAATTCCTCGCCGTCCAGCTCGTTGCCGGCGGTGTCGCTCCACGCGGTGCCGAAGCCCGGCACCAGGCCGCCGCGGAAGTCGTAGTGGTTGCGGCTCAGCATGTCGCAGCATTCGCGCTTGCCGATCCGCACGAAGCGCGTGGTCGGGCGGACCACGGCGTAACGCTGGCCGACCTGCGCGCCTTCGAGGCCGCGGGCATACACCAGATGACCGCGGGCGGCGCGGGCGATGTCTTCTTCCTGGCCGACGATGTACGGCAGCTCCTTGAAGCTGTCGACCACGCGCAGGTCGCGAAGATAGGCCTCGATGTCGGCCAGCGAAATCGCGTTGACCGGCGCCTCGTTGCGCGGACCGGCCTGGATGCCGCCGACGCCGACGCGGTCGAGATAGGCGAGGCTGATCACGTCGCCCGGATAGATCAGATGCGGATTCGCGATCTGCGGGTTCGCCTGCCAGATTTCGGGCCACAGCCACGGACGCTTGAGGAAGCGTGCGGAGATGTCCCAGAGGGTATCGCCCCGCTTGACCGTATAGGTGTCGGGGTGGTCGCCACGGAACTCCTGGGCGACCGCGTAGGTGCCCAAAGTCAACAGGGCGGCTGCGCCGATCACCATGGCTCGGTGAGAAACGCGCTTAAGGATGCTGGCCATCTACTTGCTCCCCTTGGGATTTTCCCCAACACAACGACCGCACTATAGCCCACAAAACCCGGCTCTTGGCAAGTCTGGAGGCGTTACAATGGCCTTGTCCGCGACCAATGTCCGCCCCCATATCCACAAACATGACGCTCCTCTCAATTCTTGAATTCCCCGACCCCCGTCTGCGGACCAAAGCGCAGCCGGTCGACCCCGCCCTGATCGCCGATCCCGCGTTCCAGACCCGGCTCGACGACATGTTCCACACCATGTACGAGGCGCCGGGCATCGGCCTGGCCGCCAGTCAGGTGGACGACCACCGCCGGTTCATGGTCATCGACATCAGCGAAGAGAAGAACCAGCCGATGGTTTTCATCAACCCGGAGATCGTGGTGGCCGACGGCCATCAGGTCTATCAGGAAGGCTGCCTGTCGGTGCCCAACATCTTCGCCGACGTCACCCGCGCCAACAACATCACGGTGAAGGCCTGGGGCCGCGACGGCCAGCCGTTCGAACTGCAGGCCGACGGCCTGCTGGCGATCTGCATCCAGCACGAGATGGATCACCTCGAAGGCAAGCTCTTCGTCGATTACCTGTCGCCGCTGAAGCGCGACCGGGTCCGCAAGACGCTGGAGAAGGCGCGGCGCAGCAGCGCGGCGTGATGATGCGATCCGCGACAGCAGCAGTGACCATTGCACTGCTGCTTGTCGCAGCGTCAACGACGTATGCATCGGATCGGTCCCAGGACTCTCAAGGATGTGAGACCGCGAGCGCCTGGGTGTGTTCGGCCAGCGAACTTCGCGGCGCGTCGGAAGAATCGTTGCGTGCCGCAGGCGTATCGCTCTCCATGTCGTGCAAGCAACGGATGGAGGAATCCCCCGTCGATGCCGCCTACATGGCAGCGTGCGTAGCCGAAGCGAATCATTTGACGACATTCCTTTCTCAGAAATGGGGTCTCGCGCTGGAACCGATCGATCCCGGCCTGGTGCGCTACGACTGGAACAGGGATTTCGGCTGTATAACTTTCGTCACCGGCGCATGTATTTGTCCGATATATGGCGTGGCGAAGATTCCACTGAGATGGCGTGATGTGGCCGCAACGCCTGCGAACGCTCCCTAACCTCTTTTGTTTCAGGCTTCCATGACCTTGCGCATCATCTTCGCCGGCACCCCGGCTTTCGCCGTCCCCTGCCTGCGCGCCGCCGCGCGGTACAACGAAGTCGTGGCGGTCTACACGCAGCCGGATCGCCCCGCGGGCCGCGGACGTGCGCTGACGGCGTCGCCGGTGAAACTGGAAGCGCTGCAGCGCGGCATCGAAGTGCTGCAACCGGAAACGCTGAAGAAACAGGTCTCGCGCGACGCGCTGCGCGCGTTGGAGCCGGATCTGATGATCGTGGTCGCCTACGGCCTGATCCTGCCGCAGAGCATTCTCGATATTCCGAAATACGGCTGCTGGAACGTCCATGCGTCGATGCTGCCGCGCTGGCGCGGCGCCGCGCCGATCCAGCGCGCGATCGAGGCCGGCGACACCGAAACCGGCGTGTGCCTGATGCAGATGGAAAAAGGCCTCGACACCGGCCCGGTGCTGCTGTCGCAGTCGCTGGTTATCGGTGAACACGACACCGGCGGCCAGCTGCACGACCGTCTGTCCGAACTCGGCGCGCAGGTGCTGAACGACGGTCTGGGCCTGCTGCGTGCGGGCATCGTCCCGGTGGCGCGGCCGCAGCCGGAAGACGGCGCGACCTACGCGCACAAGCTCGACAAGCACGAAGCGAAGCTCGACTGGTCGCAGCCGGCGACGGCGCTGGCGAACAAGGTCCGCGCCTTCAATCCCTGGCCGGTGGCCGAAGCCGAACTGGCCGGCGAGCGCGTGCGCATCCACGGCGCGGTGGCGCTGGCGGTCGCGCACGGAAAAACCCCGGGTACGGTATTGGCCGCGGGCCGCGAGGGCATCGATATCGCCTGCGGCGACGGCGCGCTGCGCATCCGCGCGCTGCAGCGCGCGGGCGGGAAGACGATCACCGCAGCCGACTATCTCAATGCGCGGCGCGATCTTGTCCGGGGTGCGCCATGAACACGCTTAACGAATACGACGTCGTACGCGTGCTGTCGCTCGACGGGATGGAGTGCGGCGAGCTGGACCGGTATTGGCGCGCGCCGGAAATCGGCGATATCGCCACCGTGGTGATGCTGCTGCGCGCGCAGCCCGCACCCGACGGCTATCTGCTCGAATGCCTCGATGACGATGGCCGCACCCTGTGGCTGGCGACCTTCCCGCGCGAAGCGCTCGAACCCGTGGAAACTTCGTCGTGAGCGCGAGTTCCGACGGCACCGCCTCCCGCCTCGCCGCCGCGCGCGTGCTCGACGCGGTGCTGCATCGCGGCCGTTCGCTGAAGGGCGAATTCGGCACCGAGCTGCCGAGCATCGCCGATCCGCGCGACCGCGCGCTGGTGGAGGCGATCTGCTTCGCGGCGCTGCGCAACCGCGCGCGCTACGCCGCCGCGCTCACCGCCTGGGTGCCGAAACCGCTGGGTCGCGGCGACGAACCGCTGCGCGCGCTGCTGTACGTCGGCTTCGCGCAGCTCGACGCGCTGAAGCTGCCGGCGCACGCCGCGGTGGATGCGACGGTGGAAGCCGTCCGCTCGCTGGGCCGCGCGCATCAGGCCGGCATGGTCAATGCGCTGTTGCGCCGGGCGCAGCGCGAGGGCTTTCCGCCTGCCGATCCGGCGCAGGTCTGGCCGGAATGGCTGCTGGCGGAAGTCCGCCGCGACTGGCCGGAGCACGCCGACGCGATCCTCGCCGCCAGCGCCGCGCCCGCGCCGCTGTGGCTGCGGGTGAATCGTCTCAACACCACCCGCGACGATTATCGTCAGCGGCTGCAGGCGGCCGGTATCGCCGCGACCGTCCACGACGCGCTGCCCGATGCGCTGCGGATCGAGGAATCGCTGGCGGTGACCGACCTGCCTGGTTTCGACGATGGCGTGGCTTCGGTGCAGGACGGCTCCGCGCAGGCGGTGGCCGACGCGCTGGCGCCGCCTTCCGGCAGCACGGCTTCTGGACAGCGCGTCCTGGATGCCTGCGTCGCCCCCGGCGGCAAGGCCGCGCATCTGCTGGAGCGCGACCCGGGCCTGCGCCTGCTCGCGCTCGACATCGATTCGCGGCGGCTGCGGCGCACCGCCGATACGCTGCGGCGGGTCGGCGTCGACGCGGCGGTCGAGTTGAAGGCCGCCGATGCAGCCGATCCCGCGGCCTGGTGGGACGGCGTGCCGTTCGACGCGGCGCTGATCGATGCGCCCTGCTCGGCCACCGGCATCGTCCGCCGCCAGCCGGACATCCTGCTGCATCGCCGGCCCGGCGATATCGATGCCCTGGTCGTCACCCAGGCGCGGCTGCTGGATGCGGTGTGGACCACGCTCGCACCGGGCGGCGTGCTGGTCTACGCGACCTGTTCGATCCTGCGGCGCGAGAATGCCGACCAGATCGATGCCTTCCTGGCGCGCACGCCGGATGCGTCCGCCGAACCGCTGGATGAAAGCTTTGGCCATGCCGCGGGTGCGGGCCGTCAGCGCCTGCCCGGCGAGGACGGCATGGACGGGTTTTTCTATGCGCGGCTGCGGAAGGCCGCACCGGCTTGAATCCCCCCGTCGCCGCGGCGCGCCGCCGTTTCCGGCCCTCGCGCACAGCGCTCGGGCGCTCATCGGCGCGCGAGGCGATGCCTCGCAAGCGCGCCGCTTCGCCCCCTTTTTCAAAGGCGGCATCCGCCAGGCTTTGGGTGATATCGCGCCGCTCAGGCTTTGATCGCATTCTCCAGAAAGGAATCCGGTCGAATCCGGATGGGGTTTGCCCCCTTTGAAAAAGGGGGCCGGCGGCGCGCAGCGGCGACGGGGGGATTTGCTTTTCGCCGCTATCATTCCCCCATGCTGAAAACCCGCGAATCGAGAGACTTCTGGCTGTTGGCCGTCGTCGCCCTGCTGGTGCTGGGCGCCGGGCTCGGCCTGCGCGACCCCTGGCCCACGGACGAACCGCGCTTCGCCCTGGTCGCCAAGCAGATGGTCGACAGCGGCGAATGGTTGTTCCCGCATCGCGGCACCGAGCTGTACTCCGACAAGCCGCCGATGTTGATGTGGCTCGAAGCGGCGTTTTACACCGTGTTCCGCGACTGGCGCATCGCATTCCTGATGCCGTCGCTGCTCGCCGCGCTGGGCACGCTTTGGTGCGTATACGACCTCGGTCGCCGGCTGTGGACGCGCAAGGTCGGGCTGTACGCGGCCTGGGCGCTGCTGTTCACGCTGCAATTCACCTACCAGTCGAAGCGGGCGCAGATCGATCCGCTGGTGGTGTTCTTCATCACCCTGGCCAACTACGGCCTGCTGCGGCATCTGCTGCTGGGGCCGAACTGGAAGCTGTGGGCGCTGGGCGGGTTCGCGGCCGGCCTGGGCACCATCACCAAGGGCGTCGGCGTATTGGCGCTGCTGATGATCGTGCCGGCCGCGATCGCCTCGTTGAGGCAGTGGCCGCGGGTGCGCCTGCACGCACGCGACCCGCGCTTCTGGCTGGCGCCGCTGGCCTTCGTCGTCGCGGTCTGTCTGTGGCTGGTGCCGATGGCGATTGCCGCCTTGAACCATCCCGATCCGGCCTACCGCGCCTATCTCGACGACATCCTGTTCCGCCAGACCGCCGAGCGCTACAGCAAGTCCTGGGACCACCATCAGCCGGTGTGGTACCACTTCGGCGTGGTGCTGACCCTCTGGCTGCCGACCATGTTCGCGTTGATCTGGGCGTTTCCCGCATGGCGGCGGCGGTTGCGGCGGCGGGATGCGCGCTATCTGCTGCCCTTGGCATGGTGGGCGATGATCCTGGTGTTCTTCTCGATCCCCGACGGCAAGCGCGATGTCTACATCATGCCGGCGCTGCCGATGGTCTGTCTGGCGTTGGCGCCGCTGTTGCCGGGGATCGTGCGCAAGCTCTGGGCGCGGCGGATCGCATTCGGATTCGGGTTCGGTCTGGGCCTGTTGCTGCTGTCGGCGGGTTTGGCGATGTGGTTCGGCGAACCGCGCTTCGAGGCCCGTCTGGTCGAAAACCGCGGCTTCACCGACGGCGGCCGTGGCCTCAACTTCCTGCTGCTGGCGCTGGGCGCTTGGCTGATCGCCGCCGCGCTGTGGCATCGCGTCGCCCGGGGCGTGAAGGGGTCGCTCTGGGGCCTGGGCGGCGCTTGGGTGCTGTACAGCCTCATCGCCTATCCGATGCTCAACGCATCCGGCTCGGCCCGCGGGCTGATGGAAGCGGTGGGCCGTCGGCTGGCGCCCGAAGCCGAACTCGGCCTGGTCGCGTGGAAAGTGCAGAATCTGCTGATGGCGGATCGTCCGGCGGCGACCTTCGGTTGGGATACGCCCTGGTCCGAGCAACTCGCGCAGGCGATGCGCTGGCAGGCCGATGCGCCAGACAAGCGCTGGCTGCTGGTGCAGGAACGCGCGCTGTCGCAGTGCATCGACAAGACCAGGGCCGAATTCGCCGGTTTGTCCAACCGTCGCCGATGGTGGCTGGTGCCGGCGCACGCCGCGGATGTCGATTGCGTGCCGCAGGGCGTGCAATCGCAGAACGAAGCCGACCGTATCGACGGTCATTGATCGCAACGCAACCCGAATACCCCGGATCCGTATGGCCCCTTCATGCTGAAAACCCGCGAATCGAAAGAATTCTGGCTGCTGGCCATCGTCGCCCTGCTGGTGCTGGGCGCCGGACTGGGCCTGCGCGACCCGTGGCCTTCGGACGAACCGCGCTTCACGCTGGTCGCCAAGCAGATGATCGAGAGCGGCGACTGGCTGTTCCCGCATCGCGGCACCGAGCTGTATTCCGACAAGCCGCCGATGCTGATGTGGCTCGAAGCGGCGTTCTACACCGTGTTCCGCGACTGGCGCATCGCGTTCCTGCTGCCGTCGCTGCTCGCCGCATTGGGCACGCTGTGGTGCGTGTACGACCTGGGCCGCCGGCTGTGGACGCGCAAGGTCGGGCTGTACGCAGCGTGGGCGCTGCTGTTCGCGGCCCAGTTCACCTACCAGTCGAAGAAAGCGCAGATCGACCCGCTGGTGACGTTCTTCATCACCCTCGCCAACTACGGGTTGCTGCGACACCTGCTGCTGGGGCCGAACTGGAAGCTGTGGACGCTGGGCTGGTTCGCGGCCGGGCTGGGCACCATCACCAAGGGCGTCGGCGGTCTGGCGCTGCTGATGATCCTGCCCGCGGCGATCGCGTCGTTCATGCAGTGGCCGCGGGTGCGGGTGCATGCGCGCGACCTGCGCTTCTGGCTCGGGCCGCTGGCGTTCGTGTCCGCCGCCGCGCTGTGGCTGGTGCCGATGGTCGTTACCGCGCTGAGCCAGGACAATCCGGAATACAGGGCGTATCTCAACGATATCCTGTTCCGGCAGACCGCCGGCCGCTACGCGAAGTCCTGGGATCACGCCCAGCCGCCGTGGTACCACCTGATGGTGATGGCCACGGCGTGGCTGCCGACCGCGTTCGCGCTGATCTGGGCGTTTCCCGCATGGCGCACCCGCCTGCGCCGGCGCGATGCGCGCTATCTGCTGCCGCTGGCATGGTGGCTGTTGATCGTGGTGTTCTTCTCGATTCCCAGCGGCAAGCGCGACGTCTACATCATGCCGGCGCTGCCGATGATGTGCCTGGCGCTGGGGCCGCTGTTGCCGGGCATCGTGCGCAGGCTGTGGGCGAAGCGGATCGCCTTCGGGTTCGCGGTGGCGCTGGGCGCGCTGTTCCTTGGCGCGGGACTGGCGATGTGGTTCGGCGAACCGAAGCTGGAAACGAAACTGATGGCCGACCGCGGTTTCACCGACGGCGGCCACGCGCTGTTCGGGCTGTTGATCGCGATCGGCGCATGGGCGCTGGCTTGCGCCAGCTGGCATCGCGTGCGCAACGGCGTGGTCGGCCTGCTGTGGGCGATGGGCGGCCTCTGGGTGCTGTACGGCGTGGTTTCGTACCCGCTGCTGAACCCGTCGAGTTCGGCGCGCGGGTTGATGGAATCGGTGGGCGCGCGGATCGGCCCCGACGCCGAACTCGGGCTGGTCGCGTGGAAGGAACAGAACCTGCTGATGGCCGACCGGCCCGCGGCGACCTTCGGGTTCCAGACCAAGTGGCCCGATCAGCTGATGAAGGGCATGCGCTGGCAGGCCGAAGCGCCGCAGCGGCGTTACCTGCTGGTCCAGGAGCCGGCGCTGTCGCAGTGCGTGGACAAGGCGAAAGCGACGTTCGCCGGCGTGTCGAATCGCCGCCGCTGGTGGCTGGTACCGGCCGCCGCCGCCGATGCGACCTGCGTGCCGCAGGGCATCGAGACCCAGAACGAGGCCGACGGCCAGGACGAATAAAAACCGCGTCTGTAGGAGGGCCTTCAGGCCCGATCTTTACAGCTCGGGCCTGAAGGCCCTCCTACAGTTAGCCGTCCAGGGCTTCCCAGCGCGCGTACGCCTGCTCCAGCGCCGCATGCGCCGCCGCGATCTCGGCGTTGTGCGCGTTCACCGCGGCGTGATCGCGCTGGTAGAACGCGGGCTCGTGCATCGCCGCGGTCAGGGCCGCGATCTTCGTTTCCAGATCCTCGATCGTCTGCGGCAGCAGCTCGAGTTCGCGCTGGTCCTTGTAGCTGAGCTTGCGCTTCGGCGCCGCCGGTGTTGCCGCGACGACGGCGGGCGGCGCGACCGCCTTCGGCGCAGCGGCGGCGGTGGCGCGCGCCGATTCGCCCCGGGTCGGCCGCTGGCGCAGCCAGTCGCTGTAGCCGCCGACGTAATCGCCGACGCGGCCGTCGCCTTCCATCACCAGCGTCGACGTCACTACGCTGTCGAGGAAGTCGCGATCGTGGCTGACCAGCAGCAGCGTGCCGGGATATTCGCCCAGCAGTTCTTCCAGCAGCTCCAGCGTTTCCACGTCCAGGTCGTTGGTCGGTTCGTCCATCACCAGCAGGTTCGACGGCTGCGCGAACAGTTTCGCCAGCAGCAGGCGGTTGCGCTCGCCGCCGGACAGGCGGGTGATCGGCGCGCGCGCGCGTTCGGGCGTGAACAGGAAGTCCTGCAGGTAGCCGATGGCGTGCTTCTGCTTGCCGTTGATCTCGACGAAATCCTTGCCCTCGGACACGTTCTCCAGCGCGCTCCAGTCTTCGCGCAGCGTCGCGCGGTACTGGTCGAAATAAGCAACCTGCAGCTGGGTGCCGACCTTGATCTCGCCGGACTGCGGCTGCAGATCGCCCAGCAGCAGCTTCAGCAGGGTGGTCTTGCCGCTGCCGTTCGCGCCGATCAGCCCGATGCGATCGCCGCGCAGGATGGTGGTGGAGACATTCTTCAGCAGCACGCGTTCGCCGAACGCGAACGACACGTCCTTCGCCTCGATGACCTTCTTGCCCGACGCCCCGGCCTGCGCGGTTTCCATGCGCACGTTGCCGGACAGGTCGCGGCGCTGCGCACGCTCGTCGCGCATCGCCTTGAGCCGGCGCACGCGGCCTTCGTCGCGGGTGCGGCGGGCCTTGATGCCCTGGCGGATCCAGATCTCCTCCTGCGCCAGCATCTTGTCGAAACGGGCATTCTCCTGCGTTTCGGCATTGAGCCGTTCTTCCTTGCGGCGCAGGTAGTTCTCCCAGTCGCCGGGCCAACTGGTCAGCTGGCCACGGTCGATCTCGATGATCCGGGTCGCCAGCGCACGCAGGAAGCGGCGGTCATGGGTGACGAAGATCAGCGCGCCCTGCCAGGCTTTCAGGAAGCCTTCGAGCCAGTCGATGGCGGCGATGTCGAGATGGTTGGTGGGTTCGTCCAGCAGCAGCAGATCCGGCGCCGACACCAGTGCGCGCGCCAGCAGCACACGGCGCTTCATGCCGCCGGAGAGCCGCGTGAAGTCGGCGTCGCCGTCCAGGTCGAGTTTGGTCAGCGTTTCGGTGACGCGCTGGTCCAGCGACCAGCCGTTGGCGTCCTCGATCTTCGCCTGCACCGCGGACAGCGCGTCGGTGTCGATCTCGTCGGCGTGGATCAGATGGTGGTAATCGGCGAGGAACTTGCCCATCTCGCCCAGACCTTCGGCGACCACGTCGAACACGCTGCCGGCGGCGCCGGCCGGCACTTCCTGCTCCAGTCGCGCGATGCGCACGCCGCCTTCGATGCGGATCTCGCCGTCGTCGGGTTTGTGCTCGCCCGCGAGCAGGCGCAGGAGCGTGGATTTGCCGGCGCCGTTGCGGCCGATCAGGGCGATGCGTTCGCCGGGTTCGATGGCGAGATCGACGCCGTCGAGCAACAGGGGACCGCCGACGCCGAAATCGACGCCATTCAAAGTAAGGATAGGCATGGCGGCAGTTTAGCAGGCCGCTGGAAATGCCCTGCCGGAATCTGTCATCCGGATTCGTGGGTCTATGCCGCCGCGGTCGCGATCGAGGGCAGCAGTGCGGCGTACGCATCCTCGGTGGCGACGATGAAGCGGTCGAGGCCGAATTCGCGTTCGGCCTTGCGCCGCGCGGCGTGGCCCATCGTCCGCAGCCGGTCGGGGTGTTCCAGCATGTCGGCGACGGCGACGGCGATGGCCTCGCGGTCGCGCACCGGCACCCGCCAGCCGTCGACGCCGTCGTCGATGTTCTCGGGCAGGCCGGCGTAGTCGCTGACCAGCACCGGCTTGGCCATCGCCATCGTCTCGCGGCAGGCGAAGGAGATGGTTTCCACCGCGTACGACAGCACGAAGCCGACGTCGATCGCGGCGACCACCGGGCGCACGTCCGACAGCAGGCCGGCGAAATGCACCTGCGTCGCGAGCCCCAGCGCTTCGATGCGCTGCGTCTGTTCGGGCAGCGGCGGTTGACCGCACAGCAGGATGTCCACGCGCGCGCGCTGGACTGCGGGCAGGGTGGCCACCGCTTCGATCAGATCCATCCAGCCCTTGTGCTCGGCGGTGCCGGCATTGCTGCCCAGCAGCAGTCGGCCCTCGCCGCTCCAGCGCTCGCGGATGGCGCGCGCGGCCTCATCGGACCAGGGCAGATAGTGATGGACATCGATGCCGTTGCGCACCGTGCGCAGCTGGCAGCGCGCGTACGGCCCGGTTTCGAGCATGCGCCGGGTGGCATCGCAGACCGCGATCACCAGATCGGTACGCCGCGCGCGCCAACGATGGGTCACGCCCTGCGCCGGCTTGGAGTTGTGTTTGGTCAGCACGATCCGCGGCTTGCGCGCCAGGCCGCCGCAGGCCGACAGCACCATGCGGTGATCGGTGGAACCGTTGACGTGGACGATGTCGAACGCGTGCGTGCGCAGGTAGTCGCGCAACTGCCGGCGCGCGCGCGCCGCGGCGGCGAGCTGGGCGATCGCGTTCGGGAACGGTTGCGCCACCACGCGCACGCCGTCCAGCGTCGCGGCGTCTCGATACAGCCGACTGGTCGCCGGTACGGCCAGATGCACCTCGTGCGCAGCCGCAAGTCCACGCGCCAGCGCCAGCAGATAGGTGGTATGCCCACCGCCGTCGCCTTCGTGGAAATTGGTGAGCAGGATTTTCATGAGCATCGTTCTGCCCATGCGCTCTCGATCGGCGAGAAAGCGAAACCCGAAACGCTTTGAATCCGGTCGCCCGGATGCGCTTTCGATGACATGTCAGGCGACGGAATGATTGGCATCGTGATCGAAGGGTTGGTTCACTGGGCGCCCGGAATCCGGGCGTCCTTCTGTTTTCCCTCTTTGTTCTTCTCGAAGAAAATGCCTGCGGCTCTTTCCACCCGCTTCCAGAAAGGTCCAGGACTCATCATCGCCATGTTGATATAGCGCTTCTTTTCCTGCGACGGCGTGCCTGCTTTCGTTCTGTATTCGAATTTCGCGGACTCGAGCGTCTGTTCGCTGATCCCCGCAAGCGTCGCGTAGTGGTTGATGAGTTCGCGGGCCCTGATCCGGTTCTTGTAACTCGCGACTTGGCTGCGATTCGACCACCAGCCGTTGTTGCCGTGGACCCGGTACATGACCGCGCCCGTCGGCACGAACACCTTGCGACCTCCCAGAACGCTCGCGCCGTAGACCAATGCGGCATCGGCGCACAGCCGCCAGCGTTTCACCAGCATCGGCGGCAGGTCGACGCATTCCTTCGCCATAGCGGTGCGTACGCACAATGCCGAGGTCGGCCCGCCATACCAGTGCGCCAGGGCATACGTGGCGATGGCGGTGTAGCCATAATCGATCTCATGGGACGCATCGCCGACCCTGCGGCTCTCGCCTCCGAAACGGACGATGTCGGAGAACACGAAATCGACGTCGGATCTCGCATCGAAGATGAGCGCGACTTTCTGCAGGTAGTCGGGTTCCCAGCGGTCGTCTGCGTCGAGGAAGCACGCGACATCGGCGTCGACAACCGCCAGGCCGCGCTGGAACGCCACCAGTTGCCCGCCGTTTTCGCCGCAGACGAGCGTTACCCGCGGATCGTGGCCGTAGCGCTCGCGCAGGAATTCCGGCGAGCCGTCGGTGGAGCCATCGTCGACGATGACGATCTGTTTCGGTGCACGGATCTGCGCCAGCGCGCTGTCGACCGCTTCGGCAACGAAGCTGAGGTAGTTGTAATTGGTGACGATGACCGCGAACGTGGTGGCGGTCATGCCGCGGCCTCGTCCAGCGTGCGGCGGAAGTAGGCGATGGTTTCCTTCAGGCCGTCCTCCAGCCCGACTTTCGGCTCCCAGCCCAGTTCGGACCTGGCCAGGGCGATATCGGGCTGGCGCTGGCGCGGATCGTCGGAGGGCAACGGCCGGAAGACCAGCTTCGAGCGGCCGCCGACCAGCGCCAGCACTCTCTCGGCCAGTTCGAGCATGCTGAATTCGCCCGGGTTGCCGATGTTGATCGGGCCGGTGAAGCCGTGCGGGGTGGCCATCATCCGCACGAAGCCTTCGATCAGATCGTCGACGTAGCAGAAACTGCGGGTCTGGCTGCCGTCGCCGTAGATGGTGATGTCCTCGCCGCGCAGCGCCTGGACGATGAAGTTGCTCACCACCCGGCCGTCGTTCGGATGCATGCGCGGGCCGTAGGTGTTGAAGATGCGGACGACCTTGATATCGAGGTTGTGCTGGCGGTGATAGTCGAAGAACAGCGTTTCGGCGCAGCGTTTGCCCTCGTCGTAGCAGCTGCGGATGCCGATGGGATTGACCCGGCCCCAGTAGCCTTCGGGCTGCGGATGCACTTCCGGGTCGCCGTAGACCTCGCTGGTGGAGGCCTGCAGGATGCGAGCCTTGAGCCGTTTGGCCAGGCCGAGCATGTTGATCGCGCCGTGCACGCTGGTCTTGGTGGTCTGCACCGGGTCGTGCTGGTAATGCACCGGCGAGGCCGGGCAGGCGAGGTTGTAGATCTGGTCGACCTCGACGTACAGCGGGAACGTCACGTCGTGGCGCATCAGCTCGAAATACGGATGGTTCAGGCGGTGGGCGATGTTGCGCTTGCTGCCGGTGAAGTAGTTGTCGACACACAGCAGGTCGTGCCCGTCATCGAGCAGGCGGTCGCACAGGTGCGATCCCAGGAAACCGGCACCGCCGGTCACGAGAATACGGGCCATCAGGGGGAAAGCCTTTCGATAGGACGCGGCCGCGGACGATCTCCGCACGGGCGCGCCGGGATGACGGGGGAAGACGGCGGAACCGGCGGCTATTCTCGGCGATCCCCCCCGGCAAGAACAGCGCGGAGGCGAGGGGCCAGCGGTCGAAGTGGGATGGGCGTCTTGCGTCGGCGCCCGCATTCAGCCTGGGGAAAGGTCCGGGTCGGCGCCCCGGTCCGGATTGCGTCGGGCCGGGTCATGCGGGATCGGGCGGGCGAGCCGGTTTACCCACCGCACCCGCCCGCAGTACGCTTGGCGCCCGATTACCCCGAAACCGCGGAGCGCACCATGTCCAAAGGCCTGGATCAGAAGAAGCAGGACAAGAAGAAACCCGAGAAGACGCTGAAAGAGAAGCGCGCGGAAAAGAAGGAAAAGAAGGGCAAGTAAGCGCCCACCCGCGCGATCTCGGCTCCAGACCATGATCCCCGCCTTGGCGGGGATCATGCTTTGATGTCGGGTTTCGCGGCTTACGAGCTGCAGGACAGCATGGAACAGCCGGCGCGGTCGCGCGCCCAGTCGGGGCGTTTCGCGGCATGGCGTTCGTGACCGGGCTGGTTGTCGTACGGGCGGCGCATCACTTCCAGTAGCTCGGCGATGCCGGCGGTGTCCCCGGCTTCGGCGCGGTCGATGACCTCTTGCGCCAGATAGTTGCGCAATACGTATTTCGGGTTCGCCAGACGCATGCGCTCGCGGCGGTCCGCCGCCGGCAGATCGTCATCGCGCAGGCGCGCCGCATACCGCCGCAGCCAGTCGTCGAACTGCGTGCCGTGCGCCTCGCGCTTCGCCGGATCGTAGAACGCCTCCTCTAGCGGTTGCAGGGCCGGCGCGTCGACATCCACGTCCATCAGCGCCCGGAACCAGAGCGTCATGTCGACCTCGGCTTCATGCATCAGTGCATGCAGATCGCGGATCAGCACGACATCGTCGTCGCGGCATTCGGCCAGGCCGAGTTTGCGCGCGGTGTTGTCGCGGTCGGCCATGGTGTACGCGGCACCGAAGGCGTCGATGCCGGCCTGCAGCGCCTCGCCGCCCGCGAACAGCGGCGAGATCGCCTGCGCGAGCCGCACCAGGTTCCAGCGCGCCACCGCCGGCTGCCAGCCGAAGCGGTAGCGACGGCCGCCGGCGTCGGTGGTGTTCGGCGTCCACTCCGGGTCGTAGGCGTCGATCCAGCCGTAGGGGCCGTAATCTATGGTCAGGCCCAAGATCGACAGGTTGTCGGTGTTCATCACCCCGTGGACGAAACCGACCCGCATCCATTCCGCCATCAGCCGCGCGGTGCGCGTGCACACCTCGGTAAACCAGTCGGCGTACAGCGCTTCGCCGCTGCCGGCGAGATGCGGGAAATCGCGACGGATCGCGAAGTCCGCCAGCTGCCGCAGCAGGTCGGCCTCCCCGCGCGACGACGGCAGTTCGAAATGGCCGAAGCGCAGGAACGACGGCGCGACCCGGCAGACCACGGCGCCCGGTTCGGGCTTCGGATGGCCGTCGTAGAACATGTCGCGGACGACGTCCTCGCCGGTCGCGACCAGGGACAGCGCGCGCGTGGTCGGCACGCCGAGGTGGTGCATGGCTTCGCTGCAGAGGAATTCGCGGATCGACGAACGCAGCACGGCGCGGCCGTCGGCGCTGCGCGAATACGGCGTCGGGCCGGCGCCCTTCAGCTGCAGTTCCCAGCGTTCGCCGGCCGCATTCACGGTTTCGCCAAGGCTGATCGCGCGGCCGTCGCCGAGTTGCCCGGCCCAGTGGCCGAACTGGTGGCCGCCGTAGTTGGTCGCGAATGGATCCATGCCCGGCAGCAGCGCATTGCCGCTGAACACCTGCGCGAAGGTTTCGGACGCGACCTCCGCCTCGCCAAGGCCCAGTGTGTCGGCCATTTCGCGCGAGACCGCCAGCGTGCGCGGCGCCGCCACCGGCGTAGGCGCCATGCGCGACCACGCCGCGCCGCGCACTTCGCGGCGGCGCGCGCCGGTTTCGGGGTCGCCGGGCAGTTCGGCGAGGAAGGTGTTGTCGAATCGGAGTGTGTCGAAGAGGGGGGGCATGTCCGGCGGAAGGCAACCATCAAGGCACGCATCATGGCATTGCGGTGGCTGAACCCTGTTTACGGACATCGCGCTCGCGTTGTCGTTGAGCCGCTGCTCTCGCTGGGAGTCGTCGCTGTCGGCTGTCGCCCCCTTCGAGGAAGGGGCCGACGATCTCGCGGCGATCGGCGGGGGGATTTGCTTTTTTGCCTGAAAGGTCGAAAGAGCGCACCGCTTTCACGACGCTGCCGCCCAAATCCCCCCGCCGCCTGCTTCGCAGACGTCGACCCCCTTTTTCAAAGGGGGTAAATGCAACGGCGCACACTGCAAAAGACGCATTTGCTTTCCCCCCTTTGAAAAAGGGGGGCAGGGGGGATTTGCTCTTCGCTTGAAGCATCCGAAAAGCACACCGTTTCACGACGCTGCCGGACAAATCCTCCGTCAGCTGATTTGCAGCCGCCCATTCCGGTCGTTTTTCAAAGAGGGCCGACAAAGCGTTCCGCACGCTCCGGTCCCTTCTTCCGCAGGAAGAAGCAGTCCGGATGCGATGTCCAGACTTTCACTCCACCCGCTGCCCGCGTTCCAGCAGCCACAGCATGATCGTCTTCTGGCGCACGTAATTGGCGCGCACGTAGGCGTAGACCAGGCCGTGCCAGCCCTCCAGAAACCCCAGCCGAAACACATAGCCGCGCCAGAACCGCCACGCTGGAGAAAAGATCAACTTGCCCAGCGATGCGCGCTTGCCGCGCGAGAATTCGTATTCGGCCATCATCCGCGCGTAGCGTTCGGTCTTCTGCAACTGCTGCATCAGCGAACGATACGGGTAGTGGATGAGATCGCCCGGCAGCGTGCGCGCCGCGCCGTCGACACTGGCGGCCTCGTGGATCTCGCGATCGCCGCGCCAGCCGCCGCGTCGGCGGTCGAACAAGCGCAGAACGCGATCGGGATAGGCATTGCCGCGGCGCAGGAACCGGCCGAAATACTCGCTCAATCGTGCGAACCGGTAACCGGCGGCATCGGAGAAACCGGCGTCGCGGGCGGCGAGGATCGAGGCCTTCAGCTCCGTACTCACGCGCTCGTCGGCATCGAGGCATAGCACCCAGTCGTGGCGCGCCTGATCGACCGCGAACTGCTTCTGGCTGCGGAAACCGTCGAACGGCCGCACCAGCACGCGAGCGCCGGCCGCTTCGGCAATGGCGCGGGTATCGTCGGTCGAGCCGGAGTCCACCACCACGATCTCCGCGCAGAACGCCAGCGAGGCGAGGCAGTCGCCGATGCGGTCGGCCTCGTTGAACGTGATAATGCAGCCTGTGATCGGCGGTGCCTTGGGCGGAGACGTATTGATGGCGGAATACCTGTTGTTCGCGACCGAGCGTTATGCGCTGCCCATCCTGCAACCGTTGGCGGACGCGCTGCAAGCATCGGGACACGGGGTGTCCGCCTGGCTGGTCGACGGCGCCGCGGGCGCGCGCCTGCCGGCGCCGGTGCGCAGCGTTGGCCTGCGCGAAGCGGTCGCGCTGCGGCCTCGCGCGGTGTTTTCAGCGGCCAACTGGGTGCCGACTTTCCTCAGCGGTCCGAAAGTGCAGGTGTTCCACGGCTTCAACGTGGAGAAGCGCGACGCCGCCCGCGGTCACTTCCGGGTGCGCGGGCTGTTCGATCTGTACTGCACGCAAGGACCGGCGACGACCGCGCCGTTCCGCGCGCTGGCGGCCGAACATCCCCACTTTGCTGTAGTCGAAACCGGCTGGCCGAAGCTCGATCCGTTGTTCCGCGACGACGGCGGCGCGTCCGCCGCGCTGCGCGCGCCTGCGGGCGGGCGGCCGACGGTGCTGTTCGCGTCCACCTTCACCGAACGCCTCAGCGCCGCGCCGCATCTGTTCGACGCCATCGCCGCCGACGTCGCGCGTGGGGACCGCTACTGGCTGCTGACCCTGCATCCGAAATGCGCGCCGGCGCTGTTCGAGCGCTACCGCAGCCTCGCCGGTCCTGATGCCGCATTCGTGGAAACCGAACAGCTGATGGCCGCGCAGCGTGCGGCCGACGTGCTGGTGGCGGACACCACGTCGGTGGTGTCCGAATTCGTGGTCCAGCACAAACCGGTGGTGACCTTCCGCAACCGCGCGCCGAAGCCGCACATGCTCGATTTCGACGACCCGTCGCAGCTGGCGGCGATGCTGGAACGGGCGTTCGCGCCCAGCGATGCGCTGCGCGCGGCGCTGACCGAGTACGCCGATGCCATCCACCCGTATCGCGACGGTCGCGCGTCGGAGCGCGTCATCGCCGCGACCGACGACCTGATCGCGGGCAGGCTCGGCACGCTGCGCGGCAAACCGCTGGCCGGCCGTTTCCGCGCGCTGCAGATCCGCTCGAAGCTGGGGTACTGGGGCTTGGGCTGAGCTTCTGTAGGAGGGCCCGTAGGAGGGCCTTCAGGCCCGAGCTCTGTGCGGCGACCGGTGGCGGCAGGAGAAGCTCGGGCCTGAAGGCCCTCCTACGGGCCCTCCTACGAAAGCAGGATCACCAGCGCAGGGTGTTGCGCGCGATCTCGCGTCCCAGCCGCGCCTGCAGCGCACGCGCCTCGGCCTCCGGCAGGAAATTCAGGCGCAGCGGTTCGGCCAGGGCGTTGCCGCCGGCGGTGTCCAGCAGCAGCGTGGCCATCCCCAGCCGACGCTCCAGCGGCGATTGACCGAAACGGATCGCCTGCAGCTTGCTGATTTCGGCGAACCGCCATTCGCGCGTCCACCAGCCGCGGCGGGTGGCGACCATGCGTTCGTCGATCGCGTAACCGGCGTGGGTGGCGTGCTGCCAGGTGATGTAGGCCACCCAGGGCACCCACAGCGCAACGAATACCAGACCCAGCGGGCCGAAGCCGAGCAACGCGATCGCCCCCAGCAGCGACGCCCACACCATCTGCGGCACGAACAGCCGCGCGAAGGTCCAGCGATGCAGGCGGTGCCAGGTCTGCGGCGGCCACTGCACCTGCGGCGCGAGGTGGCGGATGAGTTCGTCGCAGCGCTGCGGCGTGGCCACCGGCGCGATCTCGCGCAGCGAACGCGGCTGGCTGTGCGAGCCGTTGTCCAGCACCGCGGTGCCTACTTCCAGCGTGCGCCGCTTGAACAGCCGATGGAGCATGCCTTCGCGCAGCGTCCACGACTGGATGCGCCGGCGCGGCGTGCTGGTACGGATGCGGGTGAGCAGACCGCGTTCCAGGGTCAGGCGGCGGCCGTGCTCCTCCAGCCGGAAGCCGGAGTACTGGAGCAGTGCGATCAGCACCGAGAGTGTGCGCAGCAGCGTCAGGAACACCAGGATCAGGAACAGCGTCGCCGCCACTTCGTGGCCGCGGCCATAGCTGTCGACCATGCCGAACAGCGTCCGCCCCCACGATTCGATCAGGTCCGAGGTCATGTCAGCGCCGAACTGGTTCATGGCCAGGTAGGCACCGCCGACCACGATCAGACCGCGGTTGGAGATCAGCCCGACGCGCACCACTTCGGCGTTCGACAGGCTGTGCAGCAGTTCGAACTCAGGGGTCGCCGGTGCGGACGTCGCCGTTGCGGCAGCCGCGTCGACCCGGCCGCGGCGGCGCACCAGCGCTTCGAGCGCCAAGGCGTCTTCCACCTTCAGCACGCGCATTTCCGCTTCCGGCTTGATGCCGCCGGCCGATTCCAGCCGCACCTCGGCCACGCCGAAGATCCGGTGCAGCAGGGTCTGGTGCAGGCCGACGTTGTGGATGCGCGCGAACGGGATCTGACGCAGGCTGCGTTCCAGCAGGCCGCTGCGGATCTCCAGGCTGTCGACGCCGATGCGGAACCGGTAGGTGTAGTACTGCCAGATCGACACCGCCCCGAGGATACAGATCGCGACCAGCCCCCACAGGTCGTTGCGGTCGCCGCGCCCGAACAGGAACAGCGCCAGGATCGGCAGGATGAACTGTTTGAGCTGCTGGATCAGCACGAACAGCCACGACATCGGATGCAGCCGGCGTTCCGGCTGCCCGTCGATCGCGGGCGCCGCGGCAAGCTCAGGCGTGGTCATCGTCGTCCTGGCGATCGATCTGACGGCTGAAATGGTCCCGCAGCCGCTCGGCGTCCGCATCGTCCAAGCCGGAAATGCTGACCGCGCTGAGCCGGGTGCCGGCGGTATGCAGCACCAGCGACGCCAGCCGATGGCCGCGCTCCAGCGGCCCGCGCTTGAGGTCCAGATGCTGCACGCGCGAGGTCGGCACCCGGGTTTCCCACTGCCACAGCCGGCCGCGGCGCACCGCGAAGCCGTCCTCGTCCAGCATCCAGAAGGTGTAGCGATAGCGCTTGCGCGCCACCCACACCGCGAACGCGATGCCCACCACCCACAGCGCCGCGATCGCCATCCATCCCCAATCCTGCCCCGCCAGCGTCCGGCGCAGCATCAGCGTGGCGAAGGCGCACGGCACCGCGGCGACCAGCAGCGCGACGTAGAGGAACACCCGGTAGGCGCGCGGCGGCAGCGACTGCCAGCCGCTCGGGGCGACCCAGGCATCCGCCGCGGGCGCCGACGTTTCGCCGGGTGTTGCTCCATGGGCGGCGTTGGCCTGATCGGGCTCGGCGCGGTCCAGCGCCTCGGGAAACGGTTCGGTCATGTCGGTATCGGTCGGGGGAGGGGGCTGCGGTCCGGGCGTCATCCGGGGCTTGAGGGGCCACGATCTTCCGGATCGCGGCCCTCCAGATCGCGATAGGGATTGTGATACTGATTCAGCGACGGTCGCAGGGTGTAGCGTTTGTACGTCCATTGATACTGTGCCGGATCGCGCCGCGCGATGCGCTCCACCGCCGCGTTCAACGCCGAGGTCGCCGCCATCGTATCGCCCGAGGCGATCTCGTCGGGCGCCGGCTCGATCCGCAGCGCGAACGCCAGGTCGCCGATCCGCTCGCAGTAGGCGAACAGGACGATCGCGCCGCTGCGTTCCGCCAGGCGCGGCAGCAGCGACATGGTGTACGCCGGCACCCCGAAGAACGGCGCGAACTCGCCGTCGCCGCTTTTCGGCTGCTGATCCGGCAGGATGCCGACCACGCCACCGTCGCGCAGGCGCTTGAACAACTGGCGGATCCCCGCGGCCTCGGCGCGGACCTGGGTCACGCGGTCGCCGGCATCGGCGCGGACCCGGCGCAGGAAGGCTTCGCCCAGTGCGGAGTCCGGCGGCCGGTACAGGATCGCCAGCGGCGTGCGCGACGCCAGCCACTGGTTCAACAGTTCCCAGTTGCCGTAGTGCGGCGCGGCCACGATCACCCCCCTGCCCGACGCGATGGCCGCATCGAACAGCGCCTCGCCCTGGGTTTCGCGGATCATCCGCAGATTCCCGGCATGTGGGCGGGTCCACAGGCGCAGGGTTTCCAGCGCCTGCCGCGCCGTGGTCCGCAAGATCTCGCCCTGCAATCCCTCGCGCTGCCCGGGCAGCAGCTCGGGATAGGCCATTTCGAGATTGCGTCCCGCCACCCGGCTCTCGCGGCCGCCGCGGCGCAGCCATAGCCGGGCCATGGCGTCGCCGAGCGCGCGCAGCCACGGCCACGGCAGACGCCCGATGGCGCTGGCGATGAAGTAGAGAATGCGGGCGAAAACATCGGTCATCGTCGGGAGTCTACCGGCGCGACCCTGCGGCAACGCATGGAAAAGGTCATCATCGCAGCGGCTTGCGCCGGGTCCGCGATCCCCGGATGCTCGCGTTCCCGCCTTCGTCCGGCTGCCGCCATGCTCGCCCTGATCCAACGCGTCACCGAAGCCCTGGTCGAAGTCGAGGGCGATACCGTGGGCGCGATCGGCCCCGGACTGCTGGCGCTGATTGGCGTGGAGCCCGGCGACAGCCGCGAACAGATCACGAAACTCGGCGACCGCCTGCTCCGCTACCGGGTGTTCTCCGATGATGCCGGCAAGATGAATCTCTCCCTGGCCGACACCGGCGGCGGCCTGCTGCTGGTCAGCCAGTTCACCCTCGCCGCGGACACCCGCTCCGGCCTGCGGCCCAGCTTCAGCACCGCCGCCGCGCCCGCGGACGCCGAGCGGGTGTTCGGCGAACTGGTTGCCTACTGCCGGCAACAGCATGCGAATGCCGTTGAAACCGGCCGCTTCGGCGCCCATATGGTCGTCAGCCTGGTCAATGATGGCCCGGTCACTTTCCTGCTTCGCGCCTGACGGGTTCCACTGCTGAATACACCTCGTCCCGCCCTCGCCGACGCCTTGAATCGGCGCCCGGAACGCACCACATCGCCCGCATCCAACCTCCTTGACCGCGGTCGTGCGTCTTCCGACCGATGCTTCCGAATCACCCCGCGCGCCGGCCCCGCCCACACCGACGCCCAGTCCCCGCCCCGGGGCTGTTATAATTACGGGTTCACTTTCCCACGGTGGCGCCCATGGCCAACGAACGTCAGGCTCCGCAGTCCGACATCAAGCAACTGATCAGCAAGGGCCTGGAGCAGGGCTATCTGACCTATGCCGAGGTCAACGATCACCTGCCCGACGATCTTGTCGATCCCGAGCAGATCGAAGACATCATCGGCATGATCAACGGCATGGGCATCGAGGTCCATGAAGTCGCGCCCGATGTCGATACCCTCCTGCTCGCCGACGGCGCCACCGGCGGCCGCGAAGTCGACGATACCGCTGCCGAAGAAGCCGCGGCCACGCTGACCGCGCTCGACGGCGAAGGCGGCCGCACCACCGACCCCGTGCGCATGTACATGCGCGAGATGGGCACGGTCGAGCTGCTGACCCGCGAGGGCGAAATCGCCATCGCCAAGCGCATCGAGGAAGGCCTCACCCAGATGATGCTGGCGCTGGCCAGCTTCCCGTGGTCGGTGCAACTGCTGCTCGAAGAATACGAACTGCACAAGGGCGGCAAGAAGCGCCTCGCCGACATCGTCGTCGGCTTCAACGACGTCGAAGAACCGGTCGAAGAGATCCCGGTCGCCGAGATCGCCGAAGACGCGCTCGAAGCGGAAGCCGAAGAGGAAGACGACGACGAAGCCGCCGAGGAAGCCGGCCCCACCGGTCCCGATCCGGCCGAAGTGGCGCGCCGCATGGAAGCGCTGGCCGCGGGCTACCTCAAGTTCCAGAAGGCTTACGCCAAGCAGGGCCCGGCCAACAAGGCCGTCGCCAAGATGCGCGAGGAAATGGCCGAACTGTTCGTGACCCTCAAGCTGCCGCTGCCGCTGACCGATACGCTGGTCCGCAAGCTGCGCGAAGTGCTGGGCCAGGTGAAGGAACACGAGCGCCGCATCCTCGACCTTTCCACCCGCATCGCGCGCATGCCGCGCAAGGATTTCATCCGCGCGTGGGAAGGCAACCAGACCAACGTGGGCTGGGTCGACGAGATGCTGAAGCGCAAGCAGAAGTGGTCCTCGGGCCTGCGCGACGTGAAGGAACAGGTCATCGCCGAACAGGAAGCCACCATCGCCATCGAACAGGCGCTGTACCTGAATCTCTCCGACATCAAGGAGATCAGCCGCGCGATGGCCTACGGTGAAGCCAAGGCGCGCAAGGCCAAGAAGGAAATGGTCGAAGCCAACCTGCGCCTCGTCATCTCCATCGCCAAGAAGTACACCAACCGCGGCCTGCAGTTCCTCGACCTCATCCAGGAAGGCAACATCGGCCTGATGAAGGCCGTGGACAAGTTCGAATACCGCCGCGGCTACAAGTTCTCGACCTACGCGACGTGGTGGATCCGCCAGGCCATCACCCGCTCGATCGCCGATCAGGCCCGCACCATCCGAATCCCGGTGCACATGATCGAAACGATCAACAAGCTCAACCGCATCTCGCGCCAGATGCTGCAGCAATACGGCCGTGAAGCGACGCCGGAAGAGCTTGCGAAAGAAATGGACATGCCGGAAGACAAGATCCGGAAGGTCCTGAAGATCGCCAAGGAACCGATCTCGATGGAAACGCCGATCGGCGACGACGAGGACAGCCACCTCGGCGACTTCATCGAGGACACCAACGTCGAATCCCCGATCGAGAACACCACCAACATCAACCTGCAGGAAACCGTTCGCGACGTACTGGCTGGCCTCACCCCGAGGGAAGCCAAGGTGCTGCGCATGCGCTTCGGCATCGACATGAACACGGATCACACGCTGGAAGAAGTCGGCAAGCAGTTCGACGTCACCCGCGAGCGCATCCGCCAGATCGAAGCCAAGGCCCTGCGCAAACTCCGTCACCCCAGCCGTTCGGAACAGTTGCGCAGCTTCCTCGATATCGAGTAAGCCGCCCGCTGTCCGCTGTCACGAAAAGCCCGCCGCATGGCGGGTTTTTCGTTTTGCAGGGTACATTGCAGGGACGGCTTCGCGTGCGAATGCCGACATGCATCCAGGCACGTCGTCCCGGCGGTTTTCAACAGCCGTAGGCTGGTCAAGCTGGGACCCGGTTCTTCGCCTCGCTTTGCTAAGATTCCGGTCACGGGCCTATAGCTCAATGGTTAGAGCAGAGGACTCATAATCCTTTGGTTCCAGGTTCGAGTCCTGGTGGGCCCACCAATGGTACGTCCGCGGGCGTCCGCAGAAGTCCGTCACCATCCGGCTGGTGCGTGTCTACAGAAGTCGGGGAGATTCAGCTCGGCGGCTCAGTTCGTAGTACTTCTGCCAATCCGAATTGCTAGGTCAGCAGCACCCGCTTCCAGACTCCGCCGGAGCGATCTCCGCACCATCAGCTTGCCCGCGCGGCGAGTTCTCCGCATCGGCGTGCCAGGCATGCCGCGAGCTCGAGCGTCGCGGCCGACGCGCTCGCGGGGTAGTGCATTGCCAGGAACAGGCGGGGCGTGTCGGGGAAGCCGTCCCGGCGACCGAGCACCCGGTGCCAGGCCTGCGACACCGAACGTCGCGGGAGCAGGCTCAAGCCGAGACCGTCGGCGACGGCTGCCTGCAGGTTGGCGAGGTTCGGGCTGCTATAGGCTACGTGCCATTCTTTCTGGCGCGCATCGAGCCAACCGAAGATCTCCTCGCGGTAAAGGCCGCCTTCGGGAAACACCGCGACTGGCAACGGGTCACGACCGAGACAGGGATGCCGTTTGCTATCCACCCACGCGAGCGTCTCAGGCCACGTCTGCACGCCATCGGGCCGTCGCTGCTTGGCGAGGATCAGGTCGAAGTCTCCGCGGGCATACCTGGCGGCGAGGTCGTGGCTCATTCCGCTGGTGACCTCCAGCCTCACCGAGTTGCCCATCCGTCGTGCGAAGTTGGAAAGTACCGGCGTCAGCGCCCGGCCGCCAAGGTCCTCCGGCACGCCCAGGCGAATGACCTCCTGCTGCGCGACCCTCCCCATCGCCGCCCGGGCCTCTTCGCCTAGCACCAGCAGCCGGCGCGCATACCCCAGCAGGCGTTCGCCCGCCTCCGTGGTCACGGGCTGCGGGCCACTGCGATCCAACAGCAGGTGCCCGGCCGCCTGCTCGAGGCGCCGCACCTGCTGGCTGACCGTTGATTGCGTCAGGTGCAAGGCGCGCGCCGCGCGGGTGAATCCGCCATGTTCGATGACAGCGACAAATGCACGCAGCAGCGCAGGGTCATGCAATGGCATTTGTGTTCCCACTGGGATGGATTCAACTATTTAATTTTACACTGATGTCCACCCTCTCTAGGCTGCGCTGGCCGCTTGGCTGGCTCCAGGCGTCCAACCCATTGGCCGAGGAGAAGGCAGCATGGCTCAGAGAACAAATGCTCCGGCGTCGCGGCGACCGGATGCCGCGAGCGTTTCGAAGGACGCGCTCCTCGTCGAGGCGGCGGAATGCGGGAACATGCACACCGTCGAGCGACTGCTGAGGGACGGTGCCGATATCTCCTACCGCGATTTGCGGGGCAGAACGGCCCTTTTGGCGGCGACCCATGCCAATCGCATCGAATCTGCCCGTCTGCTTGTGGCGGCCGGCGCGGATGCGAACGCAAAGGATTTGATCGACGACAGTCCGTACCTCTACGCGGGAGCGTGCGGTCACCTGAAGATCCTCGAGATGCTGCTCCCCCATGGCGCCGACCTGCGCAGCACCAACCGCTACGGCGGAACCGCGCTGATCCCCGCGGCAGAGCGTGGTCATGTGGAGACGGTGCGCCGACTCATCGAGGCAGGCGTCGACGTCGACCATGTCAATCGCCTCGGCTGGACGGCGTTGCTCGAGGCGGTGATCCTCGGCGACGGCGGCGAGCGCCACCAGGCTATCGTTCGGCTCCTGCTGGACGGCGGCGCAAATCCGGGGTTGGCGGACAGCGAAGGCGTGACGCCCTTCGAATACGCCCGGCGCCTCGGGCACCATGCGATAAAGGCAATGCTGCAAACAGCCCCCTCCGGAAGTGGAAAGTCATGACGAGGCCCCGACTACGAGTCCCGCCACGCTGGCGGCCCCTGCTCCCCTTCGCCGGCATCGCCGTGGTGGTGGGTGGTCTGGCTTGCGCCTTCGCCTGGGTAGCGGGCTGGCTGACGCCGGCCCGCGTGACCGCGCCGCGGCTGGTGGACACCATCGAGAACGGCAAGCCATTCGCGGGTTTCCGGCGCGCGCACGCGCGCGGCGTGTGCGTGGCGGGGTATTTCGAGCCCACGCGCGAGGCGGCGGCGCTGTCGCGGGCCCGGGTGTTCTCGCAGGCGCGCACGCCGGCCATCGGCCGCATGTCGATCGGCGGCGCAGACCCGCTGGGTGCGGAGGCGCAGGCGCGGGTGCGCAGCCTGGCACTGCAGCTCAAGACCGATGATGGCCAGCAGTGGCGGCTGGCGATGAACAGCTTCCCATTCTTCGCGGTGTCCACGCCGCAGGCCTTCGCCGAGCAGACCATGGCCTCGCGACCGGACCCGGCCACCGGCAAGCCTGACCCGGCGAAGATGCAGGCCTTCCTCGAGCGCCACCCCGAGGCTGCCAAATTCATCGCCTGGGCGGGCTCGGCGCCGTGGTCGAGCAGCTTCGCCAACACGGTCTACAACGGCGTACACGCCTTCGAGTTCACCAATGCGGCGGGAGAGAGCCGCTTCGTGCGCTGGTCCTTGGTGCCACAGGCGCCGTTCGAGCCGCTGCCCCCCGAGCAACGCGCGGCTGCCGAGGCCAGCTACCTCACCGATGAGCTGGCGGCGCGGCTGGCCGTTGGCCCGCTGCGCTGGACGCTGGCGCTGACTCTGGCCGAGCCGGGCGACCCGATCGAGAACCCCTCGCAGCCTTGGCCCGAGACGCGCCAGCGCGTGGCCGCCGGCACCTTCGTGCTCGAGCGCGCCTACGACCAGGCCACCGGTGACTGCCGCGACATCAACTTCGACCCCACCGTGCTGCCCGTCGGCATCGTGCCCTCGCGCGACCCGGTGCTGGCGGCGCGCGCCGCGGCGTACTCGGTGTCGTTCAACCGCCGCCAGCGCGAAGTCGCCGGCGGTGCCGGCCAGGCGACGGGAGAGGCCCAGTGAGCGAGTCCCGCACGCATTTCACCCGCACCGCCCGCTGGCTGCACTGGTCGATGGCGGCGATGATCCTGGCGATGCTGTTCATCGGCGTGGCCATGGTCACCTCGCTCGAACTGCGGCCCTGGCTGATCGACATGCACCGGCCGCTGGGCCTGCTGATCCTGCTGCTGGCGCTGGTCCGGGTGCGGCACCGGCGCCGGAACCCGCCGCCGCCGCTGCCCGACTCGCTGCCGACGCTGCAGGCCTACATCGCCGGCGCCTCGCACGTGGCGCTCTATGTGCTGATGTTCGCCATGCCCCTGCTGGGCTGGGCGATGAGCTCGGCCGGCGGCTACGTTGTGACGTTGCCTTTCGGTGGCCACATGCCGCCGCTGGCGCCGCAGGACCCTGTGCTCTACACCTTGCTGCGCGGCGCCCACGGCGTGCTCGGCTACGCCTTCTTCGCGTTGGTGCTCGCCCACGTCGCCGGGGCCCTGCACCATGCCTGGGTGAGGCGCGACGGCGTCTTCGAGGCGATGACCGGCAAGCAGTGATGCAGCCATCGCCGCAATCAGCCGCGCTCACAGTGGTCAATGGGTCGCCCAACCCGCTGTAGCCGCCGAAGAATCGCGATTGCCCGGAAGTGGCCTCGGAGCACATTCAACCCGGCATAAGCCCTAAGCAACGCACCAATCGCTTGTAGCTCAGTTGGTCGACCTCTCTCGGGCATCGAGCTGCTTTCGCCTTGGCCCCGTTCGAACAAGGACTCGTAGCCTTCCGGCCCAATAACCTACAAATACGGTGGACGGCTACGCCGAAGACTGTCCACATCTTGAAGGAGTTGACGTGTCGCGGCCTTGCGGAGATGGCGCTCCGATTAGCCCCGCCATTAGTGGGATCCCATGCGCTTTCTAAGTTGTCGCTGCCCTGATGGATGAAGGTGAGAGAAGCGTGGCAGCGTTGCGGGCGCCTGCATCGAAAACGATCTCAAGGGACACTTGGCGCTTTGGTGTCAGGCATTGCTGCATCTCAGGCAGCAGGTGCGCTTGGCAGCGGTAGGTCACTACGAGAGGCTCTGGCTGCACTGTGCCACTCGTGACGCGCCAGTTTTCGAGATCCACGTCGACAGTCCAGACGTCCTCACCCCGCAAGCGAGTGCCGCAAAGACCAGACGGGCCAACTATGCCTGTTACGCGGACGAGAACAGGTACGGCAGCGGTTGCCCGCCCGCCGAGTCGCCGGCTCACCAGTGGTTCGAAAATACGCCAAACCATGTGCCCTCCCGTGAACCGAGAACGCCCGAAAGGGCCTCTGGTTCGCAGAACGAGTGTCAATCGGTTGCTGACCTGGCTAGAACACTGGTCACGCGAAGTCGCGTGGTTCGACCGCCAGGGAGCGGCCACTCAATCGTCTGTCCAGCACGAAGCCCTAAAAGCGCTGCGCCAACCGGCGCAAGAATCGAGACATCGCCATCGGAAATCCCCTCACCGGGATACACCAATCGCACGTCATGACGTACGCCGGAAGTCTCATCCTCGCAAATCACCGTGGAATTCATCCTGACGACGTCTGCAGGGACGTCTGACGCTTGACGGATCTCTGCTCTCGCCAGTTCGGCCTCCAGGGCGACAGCGATGCCGGCCGCATCTGGAACACGCGACGCGAGTAGCGCTTCCAGCCGTCGAACGTCCAGATCGGAAATGATGAGGGGTGGGGCAGTATTCACGGCGGCTCCAACGCAAAAAAGGCACGCGCTTCAAGCGTGTGCCCGGATTAGGATCTGAAACTGGAAGTTAGCCCAACTTTACTGAAAGGTCAAAGCAGCGCAGGTGTCTGTACGGCGACATTAGCTCCTCCTAACGCCGTACATCCGATGAGTAGAGCTTTCTGGCATCTCTCCCGTCAGGAGGTTCCATGAAGGCATCAAAGTTCAGCGAGACGCAGATCGTCTCGATTCTCAAACAAGGTGATGCCGGCGTGCCGGTGAAGGACTTGTGTCGGCAGGCCGGCATCAGCCCTGCGACGCACTACCAGTGGAAGTCGAAATACGCGGCATGGATGCCTCTGACCTGAAGCGCGTCAAGGAGCTGGAAGCCGAGAATGCCAAGCTCAAACGGATGTACGCCGAACTTGCGCTGGACAACGCGGCGATGAAGGACCCGATTGCAAAAAAGCTGTAGGGCCGGCGCAGAAGCGCGAGGCCGTGCGCTACCTCGTCGAGGTGCATGCGCGGCCCTTGCGTCGCTCCTGCAACTTTGTCGGCCTGTCGCGCTGCGCCCGCGTTGGACTGGACGGTGCGTGATGCCGAGGTCATCGCTGCCTTGGCCCGGCTGGTAGAAACCAAACCCAGTCGCAGCATCGACAAATGCTGCCAGATCCTGGAGAAGAGCCATCCACACTGGAACTACAAACGCATCTACCGGGTGTACTGCGCCATGAACCTCAATCTACGGCGGGCCGCAACCCGGCGAATGCCCAAGCGCGAGCGCGTGCCGTTATACGTACCCGAGCACCCCGACAGCGTGTGGTCTGCCGACTTCATGCTCGATGCGCTGGCCTGTGGCCGTTCGTTCCGAACCTTCAACGTGACCGATGACTTCAATCGCGAGATCGTCCATATCGAGATCGACACCTCGATCACATCGGTACGCCTGGTGCGCATCTTCGAGCGTATCGCTCAGGAGCGGCCATTCCCGCAGGTGCAGCGCACGGATAACCGCCCCGAATTCCTCGGTAAGGCCTTCGTGCAATGGGCCAAAGCGCACGGCATGGCGATCCAGTACATCCAGCCGGGCAAACCGAACCAGAACGCTTACATCGAGCCGTTCGACCGCACCTGCCGCGAGGAGGTTCTTGACCAGTACCTGTTCGCCAGACTCGAAGATGTCCGCGATGCCACCTGGCAGTTCCACATCGACTACAACGAACACCGTCCCCACAATACTCTCGGCGGCATGACACCCGCCGAGTAACGAAACCACCGCGTCGGAAACTCTACTTCACAAGTGTCCGCTTGACGAGGGAGGTTACGCTTCCTGAAGCAGTAAGCCAAAGTAAGCGTGGCCAAAAAATCCGCCGAAGAGAAATCCCTCCGGCGGATCTTATTCACTAGAACACCTTCAGCAGCCCGCCATCAGATCACGGGATCGGATTCATCGGGCAGTTGAAGGTCGCGGTGCGCGACACCGAGCCGGAGGCGTTGGCCACGGTCACGCTGACGGTCGGACGCGAGTAGCGCGAGCAGCGGCCGAAGAGCCAGTTGCCGGTGGTGCCGTTCGACCAGGTCGCGGTGGCGGGCGTCGGGGATGTGTAGTTCACTTCGCACATGTAGGTGCCGCCGCCGCTGTTGGCCATGTCCGGGCAGTTGAAGCTGGTGATGGTGGGCGGGGTGCCGCCACCGCCGCCGCCGCCGCAGGTCACGCCCACCGCAGTGAAGGCGGCGGTGACGTTGGCCACGCTGTAACCCAGATCGGCCGCGGCCGTCTGCACGCCACAGGCGCCCTGATTGAAGTCGGTGCTCGACGTCCAGTACAGGTCGTTGGCGCGCGCGAACGCCTTGAAGGCTTTCTGCGTGTTCCAGCCGGCGGTGGTGGCCAGGGTGTAGAAGGCCTTGTTGTAGACGCCCGAGGAGTAGTGCACGCCCATGCCGGCGTAATAGTTGGATGCGTGGCCGATCGAGACGCCGTCCAGCGGCGGGTTGTACATGTAGCGCAGCGCGCCGGTGCCTTTCTTGATGTCGTAGCCGACCTTGAAATCGTTGCTGCCGCGCATGTAGTACTCGGAGGCTTCGCCGGCCATGTCCGAGAACGCTTCGTTGATGCCGCCGGACTGGTTGGAATAGATCAGGCCGGAGTTCTGCTGCGTGTAGCCGTGCGAGACCTCGTGGCCGACCACGTCCAGGCTGACCAGCGGATAGAAGGTGTTGAGGCCGTCGCCGAACAGCATGCCGGTGCCGGTCCAGTACGCATTCTCGTGATTGGTGCCGTAATGCACCTGCAGCAGCAGCTGGAAGGTGAGCGGCGCCTGGCCCATGTACGACTGGTACATGTTGAAGACCACGCCGCCGAAATAATGCGCGTCGTTCAGCGGCGAGTACGCGCCGTTGATGGTCCTCACGGTGTTGCGCGGGCAGGTGTACGAGAACGCGGTGGTGCCGGACGTGCCGCCGTTGAGATCCACGGTCTTCACGTTGGCGTTGTTCATGGTGCAGGTGGTGCCGCTCTGCGCCACGTCCAGGTAGCCGTAGTTGGTGCCGTATTCGTACTGGCCGATCTTGGTATTGCCGCCGGGGCCGGTGCCGACCAGCGCATGCTGCAGGTTTTCCCACTGCTTGATCACGCGGCCGGTGTTGGCGTCGACGATCACGGTCGGCCGGGTCGGCGAGCCGCCGCGCGCGGTGTCGGCGAAGTACGAGACGACATACGCCTTGCGTGCGCGGCCGTCGTCGTCGATGTGGATCATCAGCTCGGACGACTCGTTGCTGGTGCGCATGAAACCGACGCGCGCGCCCAGGCCAGCGCTCTTGCCGATGGCGAGGGCGCGGCTGCCGCTCAGACGCGGTTTGCCGGCGGGAATTTCGCTGGCCAGGCCATCGATCTTGCGGCCGAACAGGGTCTTGAGGTTGCCGTTCTCGTCTTCGTTGACGATCACCTGCTCGCCGAAGATCGGCAGCCCGCGGAACGTCTGCTGATAGCGATGGTTGCGCACGCCCAGATCGGTCTTGCGATCGAGCAGGAACAGGCGCGATTCGGCGTCCAGGCCCAGCGCCTGCGCGTGGCGGGCGTGGACCGTGCCGGCGGTGCCGGACGCGGCGATGGCAGCGTTGCTCTGCTTGACGCGGAGCAGGTTGTCCTGATGCAGGTCGGTGCGGACGGCGGCGGACGCGCCGCCGGCGATCAGGATGGCGGCGGTCGCGATGGCGAGTGCGGTGGAGCGGTAATGACGACGCATGGATGTCTCTCCCTGAGTGCGATGAATGCCGGCTGCGGACGCAGACGGCTCCTTTCGATCCGCGCCCCTCGCGGATCGTTCGATGACGCGCGTATCGACCGGCCACGATGGTCTGGCCGACGCATGCATCGAGCACGCAGGATGCCGCAGCCATGTCGCAGGGAATGCGATTGCTGTCGAAATCCGGAAGGATTCCGGATGCCCGGCCGATAGGATCGGGCGGGCGGTTCGGGCCGCCCGCGGGTCAGAACCCGTAGCGCAGGAACCCGCCGTCGACGGCGATGCATTCGCCGGTGATGTAACTGGATGCGGGCAGGCACAGGAACGCCACCGCGGCGGCGACTTCCTCGGGTTCGCCGATGCGGCCCATCGGCGTGCGCAACAGCACTTCGTCGAGATAATCCGGGTCGGCGAGTTTGGTCGAGGTGCGGCGGGTGCGGATGTACCACGGCGCCACCGAATTCACGCGCACGCCGTCCTCGGCCCATTCCACCGCGAGGTTGCGGGTCATCTGGTGCATCGCGGCCTTGCTCATGCCGTAGGGCGCTCCGCTGCGCACGTGGGTGATGGCGGAAACGCTGCCGACGTTGACGATGCACGAGGCGGCGTGGCGGGTCAGCAGCGGGTAGGCGCTGCGCGCGAGTTCGAAGGCGCTGAACAGGTTGGTCTCGAAGATGCCGCGCCACTCGTCCTCGCTGTAGTCGACGGCGGGTCTGGTGACGTTGCCGCCGGCGTTGTTGACCAGGATGTTGAGGCCGTCGCCCAGGTCTTCGACCCAGTCCAGCAGTTCGCGGCGCTGTTCGTCGTCGGCCACGTCGGCCACCCGGGTGCGGACTTCGCCGTCGGGGAATTCTTCTTCCAGTTCGATCCGCACCGAATCGAGGCCGTTGCCGTCGCGGGCGGCGATGAGCACGCGTGCGCCGAAGCCCAGCAGTTCGCGCGCGATGGCGCGGCCGATGCCGGCGCTGCCGCCGGTGACCAGCGCGAGTTGTCCGTCGAGACGCCAGCGGTGAGCAGGCATGGGGTGGGCCGTCCGCGATGTGGATGGGCGTAGGATAAGCCGCGACCCCGCCGAGGAGGACCACCATGCGCCCGACTTTCATCTTTCGCGCCGTCATCGCCATGTCGTTGCTGATCGGTTGCAGCGGCCTGACGGGTTGTTCGAAGCCCAAGGTGCCCGATCACGACGATCCGCCCGAGCCGCAGGCCGCGGCCGCAGCGCAGCCCACGCAGCTGCGCGAGGCGATGCAGAAGCCGATCGACAAGGCGCAAGCGGCGCAGGGCGAAGTCGATGCGGCTGCCGAACGCCAGCGTGCGGCCATCGACGCCGCGACCGGCGGCTGAAACCCTTCGATCGATCCGCAAACGACGACGCCCGGCGTTGGCCGGGCGTCGTCTGGATCGGTGTAGCGGGACGTGGCGCTGCTGCGATCAGAACCCGCAGAAGCAGTAGGCGTAGGCCTTGGCCGGGGCGCCGCCGGCACGCGGCTCCATCGCGCGTTCCAGCATGCGCAGGTCGCGATCGGCCTGCGGCACCACTTTCGCCAGCATGCCGCGGGCGATGTCGGAACGACCGAGCAGGGCGCGACCGGTGGCGCTGCCGGCGAAGCCGCTGAACCACTGTTCGAACGGCGTCATCTGCCGCTCGATGTAGCGCACCGGATAGGTGCCGGGCTTGCCGCCGAGCTTGGCGCGCTTGGCGGCGTCGGCGATCGCGGTCTGCAGGCCGCCGAAGGCGTCCACCAGGCCGCGCTCCTTCGCCTGCGCGCCGCTCCACACGCGGCCGCGGGCGACGGCGTCGACATCGGCCACCGGCTTCTTGCGCGCTTCGGACACCTTGCCGGTGAAATCGCGATAGCCCTTCTCGATCACGCTCTGCATCACCTGCGAGACGTCCGCCGACAGCGGGCGGGTCACATCGAATGCGCCGGCGACCTTGGTGGTGGACACGCCGTCGGTGCGGACGCCGATCTTCTCGAGCGTGCGCGAGAACGTCGGGATCATGCCGAAGATGCCGATGGAGCCGGTGATCGTGGACGGATCGGCGTAGATGCGATCGGCGTTCATGCTGATCCAGTAACCGCCGGAGGCGGCCAGATCGCCCATCGACACCACCACCGGCTTGCCGGCCTTCTTCAGCGCGACGATCTCGCGGCGGATCTGCTCGGAGGCGAACACTTCGCCGCCGGGCGAGTCAACGCGCAGCACCAGCGCCTTCACGCTGTCGTCGTCGCGGGCTTCGCGCAGCAGCGCGGCGGTGGATTCGCCGCCGATGGTGCCGGCAGGCTGTTCGCCACCGGTGATTTCGCCTTCGGCGACCACCACGGCGATGTGGTTCTGGCTGCCCAGCATCGGCATCGCGCCCTTGAGGTGGGTCAGATACGTGTTGAACGAGACCTGGCGGAAGCCGCCTTCGGCGTCTTCGTCGGGCGTGCCGCGCTTGGTGAGCAGGGCTTCGACTTCTTCCTGCGTCTTCAGGCCGTCGACCCACTTCTGCTTCAGCGCGTACCGGGCCAGATCGCCCTGCACCGCGGCGATGTCCGCCGGCAGCGTGTCGAAGCTCGCGGCCATCTGCTGCGGATCGAGCTTGCGGGCCTTGCCGATGTCGCCGAGATACCGCTGCCAGATGTCGTTCATCCAGAACAGGTCGGCTTCCTTGGATTCGGGCGATGCCGCATCCAGCACGTAGGGCTCGGCCGCGGACTTGAACTCGCCGACCTTGAACAGGTGCACGTCGACGCCGAGCTTGTCCTGCAGACCTTCGCGGAAATACTGGCGGTAGCGGGCCAGGCCTTCGATCAGCATCCCGCCCATCGGGTCGAGATAGATTTCGTTCGCCTGCGACGCCAGCAGGTACTGGGCCTGGTCGTAGCTTTCGCCGAACGCGACGATCTGCTTGCCGGAGGCGCGCAGCTCGGCCAGGGCTTGGGCCACTTCGCGGATCGAGGCATAGCCGCTGAAGGACATGCCGTCCACGCGCAGCAGCACGCGTTCGATGCGCTTGTCGGTCTTGGCCGCGTTCAATACCGTCAGCAGGTCGCGCAGCTGCACTTCGTTGGCCCGCGGATCGTTCAGGGCTTCGGCCAGCGCGCGGCTGGTGGGGTCGATCGTGTACTGCTCCACCAGCGTGCCTTCCGGGGCGATCACCAGGGTGCTGCGGTCGTCCACCGGCAACACCCGCTTGGTTCCGCTTCCCAGCACGGCGAGGCAGAGCAGCAGGAAGCCGAAGAACAGGATGTTGAAGATCAGGCGACGGGTGAAATTCATCGCATCCCAGATGCCGACCAGGATGCTGGCGATGGGGCCGCGGCGGCGCGGTTCGTTCATGGGGGAACTCTCCTTGATGTACGGGTGGCAGTGTGCCGGTCGGCGGCCATGGCGTCATCCGCCATCGGTCACTCCTACCGGCAGCACCATGGGCACGCGCCGCGACAGCCGCAGGAAGCGCAGCCCCAGCAGCACCGCGGCCACGGTGAGGCCCGCGGTCAGGCCCACCCACATGCCGCGCGGGCCGTAGGCGGGCACCAGGTCGCCCAGCCCGAGGCCCAGCACCGCGCCCAGCGGCATGCCGATGCCCCAATAGGCCACCGCCGCCAGCAGCATCGGCACGCGGGTGTCCTTCAGGCCGCGCAGCGCGCCGACCGACAACACCTGGATGCCGTCCGGGAACTGGAACGCCGCCGCCAGCAACAGCAGCGAGGCGGCCAGGGCGGCGACCGCTGCATCGGAGGTGTACATCGCGGCGATGGCCTCGTTGCCGAACAGCAGCGCGCTGCCGGTCAGCAGTTGGGTCATCAGCACCAGGACGTAGCCGGCGAAGGCGGCGCGGCGCAGGCCGTCGCGGTCGCCGCGGCCTACGGCGTGACCCACCCGCACCGTGGTGGTCTCGGCCAGCGCCATCGGCACCATGAAGCAGAGGCTGGCAACGTTGATCGCGATCTGGTGCGCCGCCGCCGGCACTTCGCCCAGCCGTCCGATCACCAGCGCGGTGGCCACGAACAGCCCGCCTTCCAGTAGCCAGGTGATGCCGATCGGCAGGCCCACGGTCAGCAGGTCGCGGATCGGCGCCGAGCGCGGCGGGTCGTAGCGGTTCAACAATTGCAGATCGCGGAATCGCCGCGCGCGGATCAGGTAGCCGGCCATCGCCAGCGCCTGCAGCCACATGATCAGCGCCGAGGCCAGTCCCAGCCCGCCCGCGCCCAGCGCCGGCAGCCCGCCCAGGCCGAAGGTCAGGGCGTAGCCGGCCGGGACCAGCAGCACCAGCCCGCCGAAGCCCACGACCATGGTCGGAATGGTGTAGTGCAGGCCGTCGCAGAGGTAGCGCATGCACAGGAACACCGCCAGCGCCGGGACGCCCCAGCGGATGCCGTGGACGAAGGCGGTGGCGCCGGGACGGATCTCCGGTGCGATCCCGAAGGCCTCCAGCGCCAGCGGAATCGCGCTGAGGAACAGGAACATCGCCAGTCCGAGGGTCAGCGCCAGCCACAGCGCCTGCCGGAACAGCGGACCGATCTCGTCGCGTCGTCCCGCGCCGTCCAGCTGCGAGACCGACGCCGGCACCGCGATCAGGGTGCCCATCGGCACCAGCAACGGCAGCCAGAACAGCGCCGTGCCCACCGACACCGCGGCCAGCGTGGCGGTGCCGTGATGGCCGGCGATGACCGCATCGACCAGGCCGATCAACCCGGTCGAGATATGGCCGGCGATCAACGGCGCGGCCAGCCGCGCGCTGCTGCGCAGCTCGTCGCGAAAACGCGGGGTTGGGGACTCGGACATGCACTGCGCCGGAAGCGGGAGCGCGGCATGGGGCCGGCGCATGGGCTGGTATCTTACGGCACCGCTGATCCGATCCATTTCCGCCGCCACGTCAGCCCGGGGAGCGCATGACCGAACCGCAAGCCCACGCCGCGCATTCCGCCTGCGAAAACTGCGGCAGCGTGCTGCAGGGCAGTTACTGCCACGTCTGCGGTCAGCACGCCCACAGCCCGTTGCACAACTTCGCCCATGCGGTCGAGGAAGTCTTCGAATCGTTCTGGCACCTCGACGGCCGGATCTTCCGCACCGTGCGCGATCTGTTCGTGCCCGGGCGCGTCGCCGCCGGCTATCTGGCCGGTCATCGCGTCCGCTACGTCGCGCCGCTGCGGCTGTTCGTGATCGTCAGCCTGCTGACGTTCTTCGTCGGCAAGGCCACGCTGCACATCGACAAGGATGCGGTGTTCAGCAGCACGGACAGTCCGGCAGAGGTCGGCCTCGACGCCGGCCCGGCGTCGGCATCGCAAACCAGGACTGGCGCCGCCGCCGGAACCGCCGCTTCCGCATCCGCGCCGGCCACCCTGGCTGAAGCCGCCGCCGTGCCCAGGCGCGCCCTGACCACCATCGACGCCGTCATCGCCGACCGCAACCGCCAACTCGGCGAGTTCCGCCGCGAGGCGCTCGAATCCGACGGCGGCTGGCTGCTCACGCCGCTTTCGGGCACGGTGAAGTCCGGCATCGACGACGGCGCCCGCAGCCGGATGCGCAAACTCGGCGCCTCGGAAGCCGAGATCGCGCTGGCGATGGCCCGCGCCGATATCGAACTGGAACAGGCGACGGCCGGCAGCAGGGCCGCGGCCGCCAAGGGCGCCGCCGACACCGAGTGGCTCACGCGCTGGATCAAGAAGCGCGGCGACCGCTTCACGCGCAACAGCGAGGCGATGCGCGAAAACCCCGACGAATTCATCCGCCTGTTCCTGGGCGCGGTGCCCGGCGCGCTGTTCCTGCTGGTGCCGCTGTTCGCCCTGTTCCTGAAGGTCATGTACCTCGGCTCGGGGCGCGGCTACCTGGAACATCTGGTGGTCGCGCTGTACAGCCATGCGTTCCTGCTCGCCTCGCTGCTGCTGCTGTTCGCGTTGACCGGGGTGGCGGGCCTCGCGCCGACGGCGTGGATCTGGCCGAAAGTGGGGCTGGGCATCGCCGCGACGGGGCTGCTGTTCGCCGTGCCCGCCTATCTGCTGGCGATGCAGAAACGGGTGTACGCGCAGCGCTGGTGGGTCACCATCCTGAAATTCCTGGTCATCGGCAACGTCTACACCGTGCTGTTGACGTGCGCGCTGCTCTACGCTGTGATCGCCGGATTGAGCAGCTAGAGGACGTCATGGCCGCGAAACGCGTGATCTACGAAGTGAACATCGAGGTCGACGCCGCGGCGCACGACGATTATCGCGTCTGGCTGCACGAGCACATCGCCGAAATCCTGGCGTTGCCGGGCTTCGCCGGCGCCAAACTCTTCGAGGTGCTGGAACCGCCGCCCAGCGCGGGCCGGGTCGGTCTGTGCGTGCAGTACGCGCTGAAAAGCCGCGAGGCGCTGGACGATTACCTGCGCGATCATGCCCCGCGGCTGCGCGCCGACGGGATGTCCCGCTTCGGCGGCCGCTTCCAGGCGACGCGACGGGTACTGCGCGGGGTGCGCTGAGCGCCGCTAGCGCGCCGACCTGGGCTCAGGCCGACTTGGTCCAGAGCTTGCCCAGCCAGCCCGATTTCGGCGAGGCGGATGCGCCGTGCGCGGCGGACTTCGCCGTCGCTTCGCCGGTCTTCGCCGCAACCGCGGCATCGCGCAGACGGGCGATCGCCGCCACCCGCTCCGGCGCCAGCTGTTTCATCACGAAGCGCGCTTCGTCGTTGAGCGCCAGCCAGGCCTCGCCGTCCAGGCTGCCGTCGGCGCGCTGCGGCAGGGCGCGCTGCAGCGCCTGCTTGTATTCCGCCGGGTCGACGCCGAACACCGCCGCCGCCTGGGTGTCGTCCAGCCCCACCACCACCCGCAGCAACAGCACCGCGCGGGTCCCGAAGTCCAGCCTCGCCAGCGAGGCGAAGTCGCCATGCCAGTACGGCGCCAGGGGTTCGGCGTTGAGGGCGGGGCTCTGCAGCAGGGTGGTCCAGAACAGCAGCGGCCACTCGTCGGGCGCGGCGCCGGGCGCCGCTTCGCTGAAGGCTTCGATCGCCGAGGCCAGGGCGCGGTCGCCATGTTCGGCCTCGCCGCACTGCAATTCGGCCAGCAGGGCCGCCCGGCGTTCCACCCCGCGCAGGAAGCTGACGACCGCCCCGGAAGAGGCGGCAGCGGTATCGAGCGTGTGGTGGGAGGACATATCGGGCGACAGATCAAGTACTTGACGGAGGGGTCGCATGATGCATCCCACGCCCGATTTGCGACTTGACAACCATCACGAAACTGGCTCCCCAAGGCCCCATCAGGGTTGCAGGCCGATCGACCACCCGATCCGGTTGTGCACAGCGGTCATCGACGTGCAACAAATCGGGCTTTGCCGGCCACGCGCGCCGCGGACGCGCGACGTTTCACGGACAAGCATTTGATTTATATGGTATTTCATGGGGTGGCGTTTTTTTAGCCATACATTACGGAACCCTTGGATTTAGCGTACAAAACTGTTCGCGCATCGAGTCATGCACAAACTTATCCACAGCTTGTGTGGATAATGCCGAATTCCCTTTGCGATCCGCTACTTGCGGCTCATTCGTGCGGCGGCCGGCAGCAATGCGGTGCAAGTGGGGTTCCCTGTCGCCGGGTCCGGACTCGGTAGACTGCCGGCCATGTCCGCCGCCGATTCCGTCCTCCGCGTCGCCCTGCCGGTGCCGCTGCCGCGCCTGTTCGACTACCTGCCGCCGGCCGATGGCCCGGGCAACGTCGGTTGCCGCGTGCGCGTACCTTTCGGCAGCCGCAGCGTGGTCGGGGTGGTCGTCGGCGTGGGGCCGCCCGAGCCGGGCGTCGCCGAGCTGCGCCAAGCCGAGGCGCTGCTGGACCCGCAGCCGCTGCTGCAGGGCGAGCTGCTGGACTCGCTGCGCTGGCTGGCGCGCTACAGCCATGCCCCGCTGGGCGAGGTGCTGGCCACCGCGCTGCCCAGCGCCCTGCGTCGCGGCGAACCGCTGCCCGACACTCACGCCTGGGCGTGGCGGCTGACCGAAGCGGGCGTCACCGGCCTGACCCGACTGCGCGGCCGCCCGCGGCAGCTGGCGGACCTGTTGAATGCGGTGCCGCGGGATGCGATGCACTTGGATGCGATGCAGCCAGACGCGGCGCAACGGCAGGTATTGGACGAAGACCAGCTCGACACCGCCCTGGACGACTGGCGCAGCGCCGCCCGCGCCCTGCTCAAGCGCGGCCTGGCCGAACGCGTGGCGGTGCCAGCCTCGCAGTGCGCACCGATGCCGCAGCCCGGCCCGGTGTTGAACGACGAACAGGCCGCGGCGCTGGAGGCCCTGCGTGCCCGTCCGGGCTTCGCCGCCTGGCTGCTGGACGGCGTGACCGGCAGCGGCAAGACAGAGGTGTATCTCAACGCCATCGCCGACTGCCTCGCCCGCGGCCGCCAGGCGCTGGTGCTGGTGCCGGAGATCGGCCTCACCCCGCAGGCCCTGGCGCGGTTCCGCCAGCGGCTCGGCATGCCGGTGCATGCGCTGCATTCCGGTCTGGGCGATCCCGAACGCGCCCGGGTCTGGGCGGCCGCCTGGCGCGGCGAGGCGCGGGTGATCGTGGGCACGCGATCCGCGGTGTTCACGCCGCTGCCCCAGGCCGGGTTGATCGTGATCGACGAAGAACACGACGGCAGCTACAAGCAGCAGGACGGCATCCGCTACCACGCCCGCGATTTCGCGCTGGTGCGCGGCAAGGCGCTGGACGTGCCGGTGCTGCTGGGCAGCGCCACGCCGTCGCTGGAGACCCTGCACAACGCCCAGGCCGGCCGCTACACCCACCTGCGCCTGCGCAAGCGCGCCGGCGACGCCCAGCCGCCCGTGGTGCGGGTGCTGGACGTGCGCAAGCGTCCGCTCGACGCCGGCCTGTCGCCGGAGCTGCTGCATGCGATGCGCGCCGCGCTGGATGCCGGCGGCCAGGTGCTGGTGTTCAAGAACCGCCGCGGCTACGCGCCGGTGCTGCTCTGCCACGACTGCGGCTGGAGCGCGCAGTGCAAACGCTGCAGCACGCCGCTGCGCAGTACGCCGATGACCGTCCACGGCGGCGGCCGGCGCCTGCAATGCCACCACTGCGGCGCGCGGCAGACGCCGCCGCCGGCCTGCCCCGACTGCGCCAGCCTGGCGCTGCAGCCGCAGGGCGTGGGCACCGAGCGCCTGGAGGAACTGCTGGCCGAGAAGTTCGCCGACGTGCCGGTGTTGCGCATCGACAGCGCCAGCACCCGGCGCAAGGATGCGCTGGAAAAACTCTTCGTCGAATTCGGGTCGCGTCCCGGCATCCTCGTCGGCACCCAGATGCTGGCCAAGGGCCACGACCTGCCGAACCTCACCCTGGTCGCGGTGGTCGGCATCGACGAAGGCCTGTTCTCCGCCGATTTCCGCGCTGGCGAGAAACTGGCGCAACTGCTCATCCAGGTCGCCGGCCGCGCCGGCCGCGCACAGAAGCGCGGCGAAGTGCTGCTGCAGACCCACCACCCCGAACACGCGCTGCTGCAGACGCTAATCCACGGCGGCTACCACGCCTTCGCCGACGGCGAACTCGCGCAGCGCGAGGCCGCCGGTTTCCCGCCGTTCGCGCATCTCGCGCTGCTGCGCGCGGAAGCCCAGCACGCCGATGCGCCGATGCAGTTCCTGCAGGCCGCGAAAACGCTGCTGATCCCATGGGTCGCGGCGAAGCCCGCACGCGGCGCGCCCATTTCCGCGCCCGAGGGTCTGACGCTCGACGGACCGGTCGCCGCGCCAATGCCGCGCCGGGCCGGCATGTATCGCGCGCAGCTGCTGCTGTCGTCGCCGACGCGCCGCGACCTGCACGTCGCGCTGGAAGCCGCGCTGCCCGCGGTGTATGCATTGCCCGAAGCGCGGAAAACGCGCTGGTCGCTGGATGTGGATCCGGTGGATCTGTATTGATCGATGGTGTGTGGCGTGCGCCCGAACCTGTAGGAGGGCCTTCAGGCCCGAGCTCTAGATCCTGCTGGACGACCTTCAGGCATGATCGCTCATGGCACCAGCGTTTGCGCGCATGCGCGCGGATCGCTTTCTGTCGACGCTCACCGTCGATATTCACTCGCGCCCCGCGCACCGCCGATGCGTTGGATAGGCGACAATACGCACGCCGCGATGGCGCCGTAGCGGCTGGAGACGGCGATGGGTTGAGCGCAGCGATACCCATCAAAGGAGCAACTGCAGAGCTTCCGCGCTGACGCGCGGGTCACTTTCTTTGTCGCAAAGAAAGTAACCAAAGAAAACTCTCAGTGCCGAGGCAAATCTGCCGTCGGAAGCATGGCCGGGATTTTTCTATGCGGCATCCATGCCGCATAGAAAAACGGCGCACGTCCTGTGCGCCGCCCTCCGGGTCTACGAACATTTGACCGCGCTGCGGTGCTTTTGAAATTCGACTGGTTGATGCTGCTCCTAAGCACTGTCATCCCGAACGCATGTGAGGGATCTGCTGTTCGCTCTCGAATCGGAATAGCAACGCGGGACTTGTTGGAGATTCGTCCGCATCCGGAATGACAGCGAATGCATCTCTCCACCCTTTCGCGCATCGGATCGGCGACAATACCCGCGCGGCGATGGCGCCGTAGCGGCTGGAGACGGCAGATGCATGCGGTGCCCCATGTGGTGGTGGTCGGTGGCGGTTTCGGCGGGTTGTGGGCGGCACGCGCGCTGCGCGATGCGCCGGTGCGGATCACCCTGGTGGATCGCGGCAATCATCATCTGTTCCAACCGCTGCTCTATCAGGTCGCGACTGCAGGATTATCTGCACCCAACATCGCCGCGCCGCTGCGCCATATCCTGCGCAGGCAGAAGAACGTCACCGTATTGCTGGGCGAAGTCGAGGGCATCGCGCCCGACGCGAAGCAGGTGAGGCTCGCCGATGGCAGAACCCTCGATTACGACCATCTGCTGCTCGCCAGCGGCGCTACCCATGCGTATTTCGGTCACGACGACTGGGCCGCGCATGCGCCCGGCCTGAAGACGCTGGACGACGCGCTGGAAATCCGCCGCCGCATCCTCACCGCGTTCGAACGCGCCGAAGCCGAAGACGACGCGGCGAAACGCGAGGCGTGGCTGACGTTCGCCATCGTCGGCGGCGGGCCCACCGGCGTGGAGATGGCCGGCACGCTGGCGGAAATCGCGCGGCACACGCTGCACGGCGAATTCCGTCGCGCGGATCCCCGCAGGGCGCGCGTGCTGCTGCTCGAAGCCGGGCCGCGGGTGTTGGCGAGTTTTCCGGAATCCCTGTCCGAAAAAGCGCGCACGCAGCTGCAGAAACTCGGCGTTGAAGTGCGAACCGGCATACCGGTCGCGGCGATCGATGGCGAGGGCGTGCAGCTCGGCGAAGAACGGATCGCCGCGCGTACCGTGCTGTGGGCGGCGGGCGTGGCGGCGTCGCCGCTGGCGCGCGATCTGGGCGTGCCGCTGGATCGCGCCGGCCGGGTGATCGTGCAGCCCGACCTCAGCGTGCCCGGGCATCCGGAGATCTTCGTCGCCGGCGATCTCGCATCGCTGCAGTACGCCGGCAAACCGGTGCCTGGCGTCGCGCCCGCGGCGAAGCAGATGGGACGCCACGTCGCGCAGGCGATCCGCGCGCGCCTGCAGGGACGCGCGCCGACACCGTTCCGCTATCGCGATTTCGGCAACCTCGCCACCATCGGTCGCATGGCCGCCGTGGTAGATCTGCACGGCTTCAGGTTTTCCGGCCTGCTCGCCTGGTGGTTCTGGCTGGCGGCCCACGTGTTCTTCCTGATCGGCTTCCGCAACCGCATGGTGGTGATGATCGACTGGGCGCAGGCGTACTGGAGCTATCAGCGCAGCGCGCGGATCATCCTGGGCGCCGGTCGCGAGCGCTGAAGGTCACGCGCGTTCGACGCGACAGGCGTAACAACCCGGTTTCGCGTAGTGGATGTGGATGTACGCGGTGCGTTCGATCGCGAACAGCGCTGCAAGCCCGGCTTCGACTTCCGTGCCCGGCACCACATCGGCCCAGACCATCATTCCGCGCGGATCGTAGGCGCGCAGCGACAGCAAACGCGTGCGCAGCAGCGCCGGCACTTCGTCGATCGCCGGCATCGCCTGCGTCGCCGCTTCGCGCACGTACACCGGCCCGGACGCGCGATACGGCGTGTCCACGCGGTGATGATCGTAGGGCAGCAGCAACAGGCGTTCGCCTTCCGCCGCATCCCGCAGACTGACCCGGCAGGGATAGACCGGACGATCGTCGGCGACGATGCTGCGGATGTCGCGGGCGCGCAGCGCATCGTCGCTCAATGCGAACAGCGGTGCGAAGGTGTCTGCGGGTAATGCATGGATCTGGAAAGGCATGGTGGCGCTCCGTTGTCGGGAGCGCGCATCGTCGCGCGATGTGAGCGACGACGATATCCGGATCTTGCAGGGTCAGGCTTTGGATTTCGCTGCCTTCGCAGCCTTCGTTGTTTTCGGCTTGGCGCGGACGGACGGGTGCTTGTCGCCGCCGCGTCGGATCTCGAACAGACCGGTCGCCTCGATGAGCCCACTGAGTTTGCCGTAGCCGTAATTGCGCGCATCGAACGGCCCGCGGTTGCGGATGTTGGTGCCGACCGCCGAGAGATTCGCCCAGCCGTCGTCTTCCTTCTCCGCTTCCACCGCGCCGCGCAGCAGCTTCACCAGCGCGGTGTCCTGGCGCAGCTTCGCGGTGGGCATCGGCGGCACGCGCTCCGGGTTGTCGGCGGCATCCGCGGTTTCGCCCGCGACCGCGGCGACGGGCGTTTGTTCGTCGATGTAGAGAAACGTCGAACAGGCGTTGACGAAGGGCTCCGGCGTTTTCTTCTCGCCGAAGCCGAACACGCGCATGTCCTGCTGGCGCAGCCGCATCGCCAGCGGCGTGAAGTCGGCGTCGCTGGACACGATCGCGAAGGCATCGAAGCGGCCGCTGTAGAGCAGGTCCATCGCGTCGACCACCATCGCCATGTCCGAGGCGTTCTTGCCGCTGCTGTAGGCGAACTGCTGGATCGGCTGGATCGCGTTGGGATGCAGCGCCTGCTCCCATTTCTGCAGCGTCGGGCTTTTCCAGTTGCCGTAGGCGCGGCGCACGTTGGCGATGCCGTGGCGGGCGAGTTCGGCCAGCACCATATCGATCTTCGCCGCCGGCGCGTTGTCGGCGTCGATCAGCAGCGCGATCCGCATGCGTTCGTCCATGGCGCTCTCCCCGGGTTCTGCGTACAGGTTAGGCGCGGAGAGTGCGTTTCGTCCATCGCGAAACGAACGGCCCGGTTGCCCGGGCCGTCGCATGGTGCTTCGTGTCGCGCTGCGGATGCGTGGACGTCGCTCAGTTCCAGCCGTCCCAGAAATACGCGTACGCGTTCAGCGTCTTGGTGGCGTTGGTGTCCGTGTCGCGCACCGTCACTTCGATGACCGAGGGCGAGTTGAAGAGACCGATGCTCTGGAAGCAGAAGCTGTTGCTGCTGGCGCAGACGCCGGTGGCGCCGGTTTCCAGATTCTTCCACGCGAAGCTGTAGTTGCCCGAGGGCAGGCCGGTCACTTCGAACACCGCTGTGGTCGGATTGGTGGCGGTGCTGGGCGTCCACGCCGATTCGCAGTAACCCACGGTGGAATAGTCGTAGGCGTACGTGTCGACGAAGCAGGTGAGCTCGGCGTTGCTGACGTCGCCGGCGCGGGCGGTTTCGCTGTGGCCGAACAGCCCGATGGCGAGCAGCAGGGCGGAAGCGGTGGCGGATAGGTTCCTGGAGATCATGGTCTGTCTTCCTGTTCAGAGGTCATGGCTGCCGTGCGTCATCCCGCGTTTCGTAGGTGGCGCGCGGATCGTTGTGCAGCGCGGGCGCGCCTGCCATGGCGACTCCCGGTTGCATGGTGTCCAGCGCGAAAAGCCGTGAATGAGGATCAATCGTGCAGACCGCAATGTGTGCGTGTCTGCCGTCGCTGCGTCCGTCGGCGACGCTTCCGGCCGGGTGTTGTCGTCGAAACATGTTTGATGGGACTGCTGCGGGTGGAAGCGGCCCGGTTGCCCGGGCCGCTGAGACTCTCCACATGCGCCCGCGTTGCGAAGCGATCCATCGCTTCAGGGCGGTCTGCGTCAGTGATACGCGTCGAAATAGCGGGCGCGGGCGGCGACCGTTTTCTGCAGTCCGGTGCCGAGGTCGGTGATGGTGACCGAGAGGTGGCGGAGACCGTCGCCGGAGACGTCGGTCGCGATCGGCACCACGCACTGGCTGCCGCTGCAGCCCGGGCTGCCGCCCGTTTCCAGGTCGATCCACACGTACGAATAGCTGCCGGCGGTGAGTCCCGCGACCTCGAACACTGCGACCGAAGGATTCGGCGCGCTCCAGGGCGTCCACGACGAGCGGCAATTGGTGGGTTTCGGTACGTCGTAGGCGTTGGTATCGACGTAGCAGGTCAGCACGCCATTGGTGAGATCGCCCGCATGCGCGGGAGCGGTGTGGCCGGCCATGCCGGCGGCGAGCAGCACGGTGGCTGCGATGGACAGGGCGTTGAATTTCATGCACTACCTCCGATGTAGTCGCTTGGCTTGGCCCGCCGTTGCGGCGGACGCGGCCAGTATGGTCCCGGTGCCGAATCCCATCCGAGACCGCTGTCCGTAATCCGTTCCCCGTTCACGGTGGAAAATGAACGGAACTGCCCGAACCGGCTGCAGATTCCCTCCGCACACATGAAAACGGCCCGGTTGCCCGGGCCGTTCGATGGTCGCTGCGTGGTTCGCGGATTACGCCGCGAACAGCGCCTTCATCTTCTTCAGTGCGTTGGCTTCGATCTGGCGGATGCGCTCAGCGGAAACGCCATATTCGTCGGCCAGTTCCTGCAGCGTGATCTTGCTGTCGGGATCCAGCCAGCGGCGCTTGACGATGTCGCGCGAACGGGCGTCCAGACGCGACAGACCTTCGCGCAGCAGATCCAACTGGTCGGCTTCGCTGTCGGCGCTTTCGTAGGCCTGCGCCGGGTCTTCGCCTTCCATCATCAGATAAGCCACCGGCGCGGGCGGGCCGTGATCCTCGTCGGCATCGTCGGGCGCGTCGAAACCGATGTCGCGGCCCGAGAGGCGCGACTCCATCTCCAGCACTTCGCGCTCGGAGACATTCAGATCCTTGGCGACCGCGCGCACTTCCTCGGCGTTGAGCCAGCCCAGACGGGTCTTGCTGCGGCGCAGGTTGAAGAACAGCTTGCGTTGCGCCTTGGTGGTCGCGACCTTCACGATGCGCCAGTTCTTGATGATGAATTCGTGCATCTCGGCGCGGATCCAGTGCACCGCGAACGACACCAGGCGCACGCCGACCGTCGGATCGAAACGCTTCACCGCCTTCATCAGGCCGATGTTGCCTTCCTGGATCAGGTCGGCCAACTGCAGGCCGTAGCCGTTGTAGCCGCGGGCGACATGCACGACGAAACGCAGGTGCGAGAGCACCAACTCGCGCGCGGCCTCGAGGTCGTTCTGTTCGAGGAAGCGGCGGGCGAGCGCCTGCTCGTCTTCGACGGAAAGCACCGGAATCTGGTGGACGGCGCCGACATAGGCCTCGAGCGAACCGAGCGCGGACGGCATCGGCAGGCTGTTCGGGATCAGGGCGGTACTGGCAGTGGTCTGGTTCATAGGTCTCGATATTAGCAGTCGGTAGGTTGGAGTGCTAAACCCGGAAAAAGTTCCCCAGTGTTCCATTTATGAGACAGACAGCGAGGGGTATCATCTTTGCTGCAACAGGTGACGATATCCCTGACGGTCGATACGGAATTTTCAGGCCAACACGCCCAAGAGCCGGTTCGGTGAGTCAGGAAGATCGAACAAAAACACTTCAACGACATTACTGAAGCCCGGACGCCGGGACATGTGCCGGACGATGGTCTCCGCTCGCGCCCTTTGTCCTGTTCATCGGCCGCCGTTCATCGGCCGTTTCGGGCGACAGATTGACAAGAATGAGCGGCCTTGCTGTACTGCTACACATAGTACAGTCAAGGCGGAACCCGATATGGCACGCACCCAGGCACTGATGATCCGGATCGCCACCGGCGATTCCCGCTCCATCGGCAAGCAGATCGTCGACGGCATCCGGATGAAGATCGCGACCGGCGAGCTGGCGCCCGGCGACCAGTTGCCCAGCGTCCGCGGTCTGGCGCAGCAGCTGACCATCAATCCGAACACCGTGGCCAAGGCCTACACCGAGTTGACGACCGAAGGCTGGCTGGATTCCCGCCAGGGCCTGGGCCTGTACGTCGCGCCTCTGCGCCAGCGGCTGAGCGATGCCGAACGCGAGCGCCGTTTCGACGATGCGGTGCAGCGTTTCGTCCACGACGTGGTGCCCTTGAACGTCACCGTGGACGAAGTGCAGACGCGGATGGCCGCCGAATTCGACGCGCTGACGCCGCGCAAGACCGCCTGAGACGGATGCCATGTCCACACACGACGACCACGTGATCGAAACCCACGGCCTCAGCAGACGCTATGGCCGCAAGCTCGCCCTCGACCATCTCGACCTGCGCATTCCGCGCGGGCGCATCCATGCCATCGTCGGCGCCAACGGCGCCGGCAAGTCCACGCTGTTCCGCATCCTGTTGGGCTTCCTCGCGCCCAGCGCCGGCCGCGCGCGCATCCTCGGCCGCGACAGTCAGCAGCTGACGCCCGAGGACCGCGGACGCATCGGTTTCGTCAACGAGGAACACACGCTGCCGGGCTGGATGCGGGTCTCGGCGATCGCGCGCATGCACCACCGCGAATACGCGCGATGGAATCAGCGCGCGTACGAAGAAGTGATCGGCCATTACCACGTGCTGCCGGAACAGAAAGTCGGCCAACTGTCGCGCGGCGAGCGCGCCGGTTTCAATCTGGCGCTGGCCTTGGCGCGATCGCCCGAACTGTTGATCCTCGACGAACCCACGCTGGGGCTGGACGTGGTCGCCAAGCGCGCATTCTTGGAATCGCTGCTGTACAGCAACGCGGCCGACGACTGCACCGTCATCTACTGCTCGCATCAGATGGAGGAGATCGAGCGCGTCGCCGACAACCTGATCATCCTCGAACGCGGCCGGCTGATGCACATGTCGGCACCCGAAGAATTCTGTTCGCGGGTCACGCACTGGGTGGCGGACATTCCGTTCAAGGGGCCGGAGCCATCGACGGTGCCCGGCCTGCTGGAGCGGCAGCGTCTGGACGGGCTGCACCACTATCTGGTGCTGGATCAGGACGAAGGCTTCGCCGAGTTTCTGCGCGGCGTGGGCGCGCGTTCGATCCAGAGCATGCCGGTGGGTCTGGATCGCGCGGTGAATGCGTTTCTCGCCAAGAACCACGCCGCGCCCGCGGCCGCCGCCTGAAGGAGCGACGCTCATGTTCGAATTGTTCAAGGCCGAACTGCTGCGCTTCCGCACATGGGCGCTGGCGTTGGCGGGCGTGCATTTCATCGCGCTGGGCTTCCTGACCCGCGTCGTCGATCTGGCGCAGCAGCCGCTGGTGGTGCACTGGTCGTTCGGCAGTACGTATGCGGCGCTCGGGCTGCTGCTCGGGCTGTATCAGATGGGCACGTACCGCAAGCCCAGCGCGTGGTTGAACATGCTGCATCGGCCGCTGTCGTCGCCGCGGATCGCGACGTCGCTGATCCTGGCGGCCGTGGCGCTGCTGGCGGTGGCGGTGGCGCTGCCGATCGCGCTGATCGCGCTGTGGCAGGGCGCGATGACGCCGCGCGTGGTCGATCTGCGTCACTGGCTGCTGGCGCTGGCCGCGCTGCAGATCGCCACCGCCGGTTATCTGGTCGGCGCGTACGGCATGCTCGGCGAGCGCCGCTATTGCTATGCCGGGCTGGTGTTTCCGCTGCTGTTGATCACCGCCGCCGCGACCGGTCTGGGCGCACTCGCGCTGCAGGCGCTGGCCGTCGCTTGGCTGATCGCCATGGTGCTGGCGACCTTCAAGCCCGATCTCGATGCGCCGCCGCGCGGTGCGGCCGGCATGATTGCGGTGGCGCTGCCGTTGCAGATGGCGATGTACCTGCTGATGCTGCTGGCGTATTCGGGCGTCGAGATGCTGTGGATCGCGCAGGGATCGCATCCCAACAACACGCCCACGCCGCCGCGCGGCGGGCACAACGAAGCGGAAAAGGCCGACGACCGTACGCGCATGCGTCTGGCCCTGGCGGGCAGCACGCATCCCGATGCGCCCCTGCTGCGCGAGCAGATCGCGCTGTCGGAACCGGTCGGCATCGCCTCGCAGCTCAGACGCGTGCCGCGGCGTTCCGAACTGGCGAACGTCGCGCCGATGGAATTCGACGACGACGCGCGCGGCGTGCGCTGGGTTTTCAGTCACGACGACATGCGCCTGCACGGTTATCGGCTGAACGACCGCACGTCGGCGGGCACACTGGGCATCGGCGCCGACAACGTCGCATTCCCGGTGCCCGCGCTTCCCGTCGGTGCGATGCCGGGCTCCGCGAAAGGCGATGCGCTGTTGATCGCCGGCAACACCGCCTATCACTACGACAGCGAATCCGGACAGGTGCTGCCGCGGATCCGTCTGCCCGAGGACGAGGTGCTGGTCGGCGCGAGTCCGCTCGGCGAAACCCTGGGCGCGATCAGCGACCGCGCGCTGTATTTCTTCGATGGTCGCGAGACGGTCGAACACCAGCGGGTGATGACGCCGCGTCTGCGGGTGCCGATCCCCGGCTCGTATCACGACATCTACGATCTGGACATGATCGAGCTGGTGGACGGTTATCTGATCGTCTTCAGCAACAGCTACAACGCGCATTCCGCGGAAGGCGCCGTGCCGTATCAATACGTGCTGCGGGTGCGTGACGGCGGCGAAATCGAGACCATCGCGAAGCGGCGACTCGCGTACGACTATCCCGAGCTCTATCGCTACCGGTCGTTCTGGACCTCGCCCGCGCTGTATGCGCTGCGCGATCGCGTGCAGCATCTGTTCGCGCCCCCGCTGCCGCTGGAAACCAGCGTGGCCGCACCGATCCCGCGCAGCATGTGGCTGCTGGCCGGCGCGCTGTCGCTGCTGTCGCTGATCGGCGCGCTGTGGCGGACGCCGCGGTTGGTGATGCCGGCGCCTGTGCGTGCTGCGTGGGTCGCGATTTGCGGCGCGATCGGCCTGCCTGCGCTCGCGGCGCTGTGGCTGCTGTATCGGCCGCAGGAAATCGTGGCATCGGAGCAGGTGAGCATGCAGCACGCACCCGTGGTCTGAGCGGATCTCATCACGCAACACAACGCGGGCCGACGTATCGAAAGTCCGCAGGAGAATCCAATGTCGAAGATTGCGAACATTTTCGCGATCCGGGCCGCGCTGCCCCTTGTGTTGCTGACCACGGCGGTCGCGCTGCTGTCGCCGCTCTCGTCGGTCCGCGCCGCCGAACTGCAGGACGCGCTGCGCAGCGAACAACAGCGTCCACGCGCGCCGACGCTGCCGCGCAGCGCATTCCTGCAGCGGGCGTCGATCGTTTCGGTGGTGCTGTCGCCGGATGGGCGGCAGGTTGCCTGGTTGAACGAAGCCGGCCGCAATCGCGAAGTCTGGCTGCAAGGCACTGCCGGCGGCAAGGCGCGACGGCTGATGGCGCACACGCCCGCGCAGCAGTTGGCGTGGACGCGCGACAGCCGCTGGCTGCTGCTGGAGTCGGCGCAGCACCTGTTCGCGCTGGCCGTCGACGGCCAGTCCGGTTCCGGCATCGTGACCACGCTGGGCGGGCGCAGCAAACGCGCCATGATCCGCGTGGACGACGCCATGCCCGCGGCGGCGATCGTGATCGAACAGGAAGGCATGACGCCGCAGGGGCAGCCCGCGCTGTGGCGACTGCTGCGCGTGGACATGCGCGGCAAACGCACGCGCCTGCACGAAGACAGCCGGCGCATCATGGGCTATGCGCTGGATCCGCAGGGCCGGCTCGCATTCGTGCAGCGTGTGGAAGGACTCGAGTTGACGATCCTGCGCGTCGAAGCCGGCGGTCGTCTGCGCGAAGTCGCGCGCTGCGCGCGGATGCGACGATGCACGCCGCTGGTCGCCAGCGCCGACGGACGCGACCTGATCCTGCGCGGCAACTTCGGCGAAGCGAGCGGGCCGGAGCTGCACCGACTGATGCGGCTCGATGCCGACGGCCGTCTACGCATACTGCATGCCGATCCGCGCGGCGAAGCCGATCTGGACACGCTGACCTTCGATCCGCTGACCCGCCAGCCGCTGATCGCGGCCTATCGCAGTACCGTCGCCGCCAATCACGGTCTCGACGCCGACACGCAGCCGCATCTGCGACGTCTCGATGATCTGCTGCCGCAGCGAGATCTGCGCATCGACATCGGCCGCGGGCCGGGCGCACGGTGGCTGATCGAAACCCGCGCCGGACACCAGCAGGGCAGCCGCTGGCATCTGTACGATCCCGCCGTCGGCACTGCGTCGAAGTTGTTCGACGACCGCCCGCGCGATGCGCGCAGCCAGCGTTCGGTCGAGCGCATCGACGACGCCATGCTGGCGCGCAAGATTCCGGTCGACTGGCGCGCATCCGACGGCATGCGCCTGCATGGTTTCGTGTATCTGCCGCCCGGGCGCGCGGCGGCCGAGCTGCCGTTGGTGGTGGTGCCGCATGGCGGCCCGTGGAATCACTGGCGGCCGGAATACAACGGAATCAGCCAGTTCCTCGCCAATCGCGGCTATGCGGTGTTCGAGCCGAACTTCCGCAGCTCGACCGGTCACGGCCGCGTCTACACCTTCGCCGCGAACGGCGACTTCGGCAACGGCCGCGTGCAGCAGGACATCGTCGACGGCACGCGCTTCGTGCTCGCATCGGGCATCGGCGATGCGCGGCGCGTCGGCATCGTCGGCGCGTCGTTCGGCGGCTATTCGACGCTGCTCGGCGTCACCTTCCAGCCGGCCCTGTTCAAGGTCGGCGTCGCCTTCGTGCCGCCGCCGGATTTCGCGTGGACGCTGCGCTGGCTGCTGCGCAACCCGGAATCGCTGGAATTCGGCAACGTCGTGCCGATGACCGACTGGCTGCGGATGCTGTCGCTGGATATCGACGACAAGGCGCACATGGCGGAGCTGCACGCGCAATCGCCGCTGGCGAACGCCGCGCGGATGAATCGCCCGCTGCTGCTGGTGGCCGGCGGCGAAGACCGCCGCGTCGGCATCGCGGGAGTGATCGAATATGCGGCAAGGCTCAAGCTCGCGAACAAGGACGTGAGTCTGCTGGTGGATACCGATGCCGGGCACGCCAACCGCGAGCCGATCGCGCGCGAAGCCAATCTCTATCTGCTCGAAGCGATGCTGTATCGCCATCTCGGCGGCACCGCGCCGGCCGCGCCGGATCCAGCCTTGCGGCGCTATCTGATGGACAACATGCGCCTGTGCCATCGCGATCTGCAGGCGGTCTGCGCGAAAGACAGGATTGCGGACGTGCGCTGACGCGGCATCAGTGTCCGGACGCATGCGCAGGCGCGTCGGGGCGCGCCACCGCGATGCCGACGTCGATCCGCATCAGCCCGCCGTCCGTGTCGATACGCTCGGCGCGGACATAATGTTGTTCGATCACGCGCTGCAGCGGCACCGTGGCGTCGACCGGCTCGTCCCACAGTCGCAGGCGATAGCCGCGCGCCACCAGCCAATGCAACAACGCCTGCAGCCTCGCTTCGTCGGCGGGCACATGCAGATCGATGTCGGAAGGCGGCTGCACGCCGTCGGGGTCCGTGCGCTCCCACGCCGCGAAACTGCCATGCACGCGAAAGGCGAAACCGGCGTCGCGCATCGCCAGCAGTTCGCTGCGACCGCGTTCGATGTCGATGCGTGGACGCGCTTTCCGGTAGACCAGTGCGTACTCGTGACTGCGATCGGTGCGAGCTGGATCCGAGGGCGGGACACGGGACCGGCGTGGTGGATAGCACAGGACGCGTTCGTCGCAGGCCTCGAACAGACTGCCCAGCACCCGCGCCAGTTCCCACGTGATCGGCAGCATCCGCCCGTTCAAGGTCACGTTCTCGGCCATCGCGATGCAGTAACCGCCTTCGGGCAATGCGTCGCGCACCGCGTGGAAGATGTCGCGCAGACCGGTCAGGTAGGCGCCGAAGTCCGATGCGGCGTAGAGCTGACTCGGGTCGATGCGCGCGTCCGCGGACCATCGGCAGCCGAAATACGGAATATTCGTCAGGCACAGCGCGATGGGTTGCGGAATCGCGCACTGCGGCAGCGCGTCCGCGATCACCGGATCGGCGATGCCGTGCCGCGCGAGCCGCTCCCGTGCCAGCGTCGCGCGTCCGGCGTCGATCTCCATGCCCAGGCCGCGGCGCCCTTCCAGCGCAGCCGCAAGCAGGGTCGTGCCGAAGCCGCAGAACGGATCGAACACCGTATCGCCAGGTCGCGAGAAGTCGCGGACGAACGGCCGCATCTGCTCGACCCAGCCGCAGTCGCGTCCACCGAAACTGTCGCGGGCGCGCAGATCGTCGGGAAGCCGATGCTCCGGGGCATCCTCCTCGACCACCCACCAGCTGCGGTCAGCCATCGCCCGCATCCCACAGGACATCGCGATCCGGCGACCAGCCCGCGCACAGGCGTCCATTGGCATGGAACACCAGTTTGTAGATGTCGCCCGATGCGTGGCGTTCGTGCATCGCGGTGTAGTCGGACGATTCGAACACGACTTCCATCCCGGACGAGTGGCGCAGACGGAGGTTCCAGAAGTAGTAGCCCTCCGTGATCTGCGTGGGCGTGAGTTCCGGCCACAGCGGCGATGCCATGCAGGCTTCGATGAGCGATTCGATGGAGACCCGGTTCGCTTCGATGTAACGACGGCTGCCGGTGTCGCGATAGCCGTCGCCGAGCCGCGAGAACTCGCGGAAGATCACCGTCCCTGCGCCGTGGCGCGCGGCCCATGCCAGATAGGTGCCCACACTTTCGGCATCGGCGATACCACCGTGCTGCACGATGCAGACCCAGCGCGTCGGCAGCCGGTGCGCGAGTGCGCGCGCGACCTGCTCGAAGCGATCGTTGCCGGCGATCGGCTCCTGCGGGCGGAAACGCATGATCCGCTGGTTCGCCTCTGCGTCGTGATGATGCCGCGACAGTTCCAGCCAGGACAGGCCGAACGCCGACAGCGCATCGATCAGGCGGTCTCCGCCGTCGTGGGCGAATCCGGCGCCGTTGCTGTACAGCACGCGCTCGTCGACCGGAACGCCATCGCGGGAAGCGTCATCGAGCGTGGCCAGCATGGCCAGGAACCAATGCGGATCGTCCGTCGATTCGAGACCCGAAAGCGAATACGAGAGCGGCAATCCGCGCAATTGCGACAGCGCGCCGCGCAGCGCCGCGAAATAATCCGGTCCGGGGCGGAGCGTTTCGGGCGACGTTCCACCGGCGTGCATACGCAATGTTTCCGAGCAGAACCGGCATCGCGCCGAGCACGGCCGCGCCGAGGCGTAGGGCGTGAACGTGACGGGCTGCGCGACGCGCCACATGCGGCTGCCGATGATGTGATCGCGCCATCGCGAGGCGTCGTCGATCGGGGGCGCTCGGCGCCACAGCGGGAGCGGCGATCCGCGCAGCCGCGACAGCACCGGCGACGCGGCGCTCGGCGTCGTCGTCGCGGGCGCTGCGATCCATGACGGACTGGTCGCCATGGTTCAGAGCCTCGCCGCGTCGGCGCGCGCGCGGATCTCCTCCAGCGTCCAGTCGTGGATCAGGCGGCCGTTTTCCCACACCGTCACCATCGCGTCGTCGAAGCCCAGCGGTTTCTCGACGTCGGCCAGCGATGCGGCTTCCGGCGGCACCGGTACGGTGCGGAAGCTGCCGTATTCGCGATGCTGCAGCAGGGTCATGCGTCCGCGCTTGCTCTGCTTGCCCTTGTCGGTGATCGGGTCCTTGAACACGTCGATCCAATGGCCATCGACGCGCGCGGCCGAGCACTTCAGCGCGAATTTCTGGGTGTCGCGATTGAGCTGCTGCAGCAGTGCGCCGCCCATGCCGAAGGACACATTGTCGGTGGCGTAACCGGCGCTGGTGACGCGTTCGAGGATCGCGCGGATGCTGGTGGGGTTGATGCCGTCGCCCTGGATCACGCGCACGTGATTCAGCACCTTGTAGCCCTTGCTGTTGACGGTGTGGCCGAACGCTTCGTCGACCAGTTCGATGCACTGGTGCACCACCGCGACCGGGTCGCCCGAGTCCGGGCGGATCACCACGGTGGCGCCGGAGCGGATCACCTCGTCCTTCAGGGTCTTGCCCCAGTGTTCGCGGATCGCGTGGTAGATGTCGTAGCTGTCCGACACCACCGCGACGATCGCGCCGGGTTTCGCGAACTGTTTGAGCATGTTGCGGTAGGCGTCGACTTCGCGGTCGCGGCCCCAGCTGGTGATGGTGCTGTGTTCGGCGGCGGGGATCGAGAACCCGGCCATCGGCGCGTGGTAATAGGCCTTCGCCGCGAGCAGGCCGGACACGGTGTCGGTGCCGAGGAAGTTGACCAGGTTCGCGCAGCCGCCGAGCGCCGCGGATTCGGCGCTGGACACGCCGCGCGCGCCGAAGTCGTGCAGCTTGAACGGCAGCAGCGCGTCGGTGTTGTCGCTGGTGCGTTCGAGGAACTGGCGGATGGTCTGTTTCACGTGCCAGCTGATGGTGGCCACCGTGACCGGATACCACAGCCGCAGCAGCAGGGTTTCGATATACGACGGTACCCAGTACGCCTGCGGATCGGTGGATTCGATGGTCACCAGCGCCTGATGGGTGGGCACCACCATGCCCTCGGGCACCGCGCGGATGCGCAGCGGCAGATGGCCGCCGAGGCGGTCGACGATGTCGCGCCAGCCGGCTTCGTTGAACGGTTCGCCGTGCGCAGCGAACAGGTCGCGCGCTTCGTCGATGTCGGCGTGGGTCACCGGCTTGGCGAGATATTCCTTGAGGATCGCCTGCAGCCCGAAGAACACGGTGCGGTCGTACACGCCACCGCGCGATTCGATGTAGAAGAACGCCGCGTCGGTGCCGGGCGGATATTGCAGCCAGTGGCTGGCCTTGTAGCTGTCGGTGTTGAGCAGCAGGTTTTCGAGGATACGCATGACGGAAGCTCCTTCGCGTCGGGGAAAACCGGCGGTCTATCCGCCGGAGGGGCTGGTCGCGATCAACCGCGACCGAGGAAGAATTCGAGGATGTGCAGATGGTCTTCGTACAGCTGCGGGCCCATTTCCAGCGCTTCGCTGACCGGCACCCAGCGCGCCTTGTCGGCATCGTCGCCGCCGCGCACTTCGGGCAGTTCACCGTTCGGGAATTCGAAGTGGAAGGCGTGGGTGATGGTGCGGCCGCGCAGACTGCGATCCGGGTGATCGAAGACATGCTGATGCTTCAGCGAGCCCTTCAGCACCGGCGTCGGCAGCCGGAGCCGGGTTTCCTCGCGCAGCTCGCGCAGGCACGAGGCGAAGATGCTTTCGTCGCGGCCGACGAAGCCGCCCGGCAGCGCCCACAGGCCCTTGCCTGGTTCGGCGCGGCGGCGTACCAGCAGCACGTGGCCGGAATGCACCACCACCGCGTCGGTGGTGACGAAGGTCGGCGGATACGGCGCGTCCGCCCAGGCGGCGCGGTATTTCTCGATGAAGTGATATTCGGCGACCAGCTGCTGGAACACCGGCGAGTTCTTGCGGAAGGCGTCGAGCATGTCGAACACCGGGCCCGGCACGTTGGCGCGGATCAGCATCAGTCCGCCGTGGCTGTCGAGCCGGTTGGCCTCGAACAGATAGCGGCGCAGTTCGGTGGCCGACAGGGTTTCGGTCTGGCGCACGTCGACCAGCGGCCACTGCGGGAATTCGCGCAGGTAATAGCTGGACGCGTCCTTGTCCTGGCCGATCAGGCCGATCTTCGCGTTGGGGGCGCCACCGTCCGCGCTGCCTCGATCAGCACGGATGGCTTCGGCCACGGTCCGCTGCACCGCCGCGATCCACTGGCTTTCGTTGTAGAGATGATCGTGCAGCGGACGGATCAGCAGCCGGTCGGCGGCGTCCGCGAGCGAACTCTGGATCATCACCGCGCGCTCGGCGACGGTCCACGGGTTCTTGATGGTGCGCGGGGTGTCGGCGGAGCCGACCAGGACGATGAGTCTGCGCGCGCGGCCCAGCGCGTGGCGGGCGACGGCGGCATGGCCGTTGTGGAACGGCTCGAATCGGCCGATGAAGACGAGATAGTCGAGAGGATGCTGGTCGAGACTGCGTTCCGGCTCGACCGCCGGCATTGATGCCTGGTGTTCCATGAGGCTCCCTCACGGTGGGGTTGGTCGGCCGCGGGTCTGTCCCTTGGCCTGACAAAAATGCTACGCCGACGATCGGCCAAGTCAAGCGTCGCGATGAATCCAGCTTACCGCGGCCTCGTGCGTGCCGACGACGACTTCGCGTCGGCGATGCCGGTCGGCGACGTATCGCATCCGGCGAAGACATCCAGCTTCGGGGCGTAAGCACCGGTGGCGACATCGGCCAGCCCCAGCACGCTGTGGAAGAAATGGTCGTGCGACAGCGGCGCATCGGCGCGGCGACGCACGCAGCCCAGATCGAGGCCACGGCGCGCGCCGAAACGGTCGGATGTCCACAGCAGCATCGGCACGTGGGTCTGCTCGTCGGGCGCGATGGCATACGGCGTGCCGTGCAGATACAGGCCGTGCTCGCCGAGCGATTCGCCGTGATCGGATACGAACAGCATCGCCGCGTCGAACGCGACATCGGCAGCGGGCGTTTCCGGCGCACGCGGCGCGTCTGCCGGGCAGTCGGGCACGTCGCTGCGCGCGTGATGGCCGCGGGTCACCAGACAGGCCAGCGTCGCCGGCGAGTGGCGATTGATCAGCGCGCGCGTTTCGCCGAGCAGCGAGGCGATGTCCGCCAGGATATGGCTGGTATAGAGCACGCTGTTGTCGTAGGTGTTGCGCAACTGCGCGTCGCTACAGCTCTGCAGTTCGTTGGTGCGGCATTCGGGTTTGAAGACCGCGTACTGGTCGGGATAGCGGGCGTAGTACGCGGGACCGTGGCTGCCGAGCAGATGCACCACGATCACGGTGTCGCGCTCGATCGTCGGCAACACGTCGCGCAATGCGTCCACCAGCACCTGGTCGTAGCAGCCTTCGGCGTTGCAGTTCGCGGAAGTCGTCGCGCCATCGCCCGCTTTGCCCGCGCGGACCTCGCGCGCCCGTTTCGCCAAGCCCTTGCTGCCGGTGTTGTTGTCCAGCCACAGCACGTCGTAGCCGCTGTGCATCAGCACGTCCAACAGATTCTCGCGATGCTTGGCGATGGCATCGTCGTAGCCGCGGCGGCCCAGGTCGGAAAACATGCACGGCAGCGAGGTCGCGGTATTGGTGCCGCAGCTGCTGACCCGGCTGAAGTTGACCGTCGGTACGTGGTGCAGATCGAAATCGGTATCGCGCGCGTAGCCGTTGAGGTCGAGACTGGCGGCGCGCATGGATTCGCCGATCGCCAGCACCAGCACCATCGGCCGGTCGCCGGTTTTCGTCGTGCCGCCGCGGCGCGCGTCCAGACCGATGCGTTGCAGCGGCCGGTCGTCGTCGCGGGCGTGATCCAGATACGACAGGTTCGCCGCCAGCAGCGCGAACGGGTTGGCGATGTGGCGCAGCTCCATGTGATTGCGCAGCAGCGATGCGATGTCCTTGCCGAAACCCAGCGCGGCGATGCCGAGCAGCGCGAACGCGAGCAGCGCGAGTTTCAGTCGCGAAAAGACCTCGCGCAGCGGTCGCTGCCAGTCGACTTCGACCCACCAGAGCAACAGCGCCGGCAGGACGCCCAGCGCGCCGATGCTCAGCAGCATGCGCAGATTGAGCCACTCGCCGGCCTCGCGCGCGTCGGTTTCGTAGACGCTGGCCAGCGCATGGCGATCGATCACCGCGCCGTAGTCGCCGATGAAATACGCCGCGCCCGCGGCCAGGATCAGCGCCAGCGCCAGGCCCGGTTTGAAGGTCCAGCGCAGGCTCAGCGGCAGCAGCATCAGCAGGGTGAGCGCGAACAGCGCGGCGGCGATGGCCGCGATCACCCCGACGCCGTACAGGCCGTCCAGCCCCGGCGACGCCAACACGATCCGCCAGAAGCGGGTGTTGAGCGCGACGACCATGAAGGTCACGACGATCAGCAACAGGGCATTGGCGCCCAGGCGGGGCCGGGCGGTACTCGGGAATCTCGACATGCGGCCACAGTGCGCGCCGTGGCTTAACCCAACATGATGACAAACGTAAGGATTCGCGAGGTTTTCGTTAGCGTTGCGCTAACGGACCTGCGAACGGATGCCGGCCGCACTGCGGCGGCCGGCATCGATGCGCTTACTTCAAGGTACGTTCGAACAGTTCGTGGATCCGCCGGTACTCGTCGTACCACGCATCCGGATGGGTGAATCCGTGGCGTTCCAGCGGGTAGCTCGCCAGTTCCCACTTGTCCTTGCGCAACTCGATGAGTTTCTGGGTCAGCATCACCGAGTCCTTGTAGAACACGTTGTCGTCGATCATGCCGTGGCAGATCAGCAGATGATCCTTGAGGCCGGCGGCGAGCTCGATCGGCGACGAGCGCTTGTACGCCTCCGGATCGAGTTCGGGCGTGTTGAGGATGTTGCTGGTGTATTCGTGGTTGTACTGCGACCAGTCGGTGACCGGACGCAGCGCGGCGCCGGCCTTGAACACGCCCGGCTGCTTGAACAGCGCCATGAACGCCATGAAGCCGCCGTAGCTGCCGCCGTAGATGCCGACGCGGTCGCGGTCGCCCTGCCGGTCGGCGACCAGCCAGTCGATGCCGTCGAGGTAATCGTGCAGTTCGGGTTCGCCCATGTGCCGGTAGATCGCGGTGCGCCAGTCGCGGCCGTAGCCTTCGGAAGCGCGGAAATCCAGATCCAGCACGATGTAGCCCTGCTGCACCAGCAGGTTGTGGAACATCTGTTCGCGGAAGTAGTTCGGATATTTGTCGCTGACGTTCTGCAGATAGCCGGCGCCGTGGACGAACAGCACGACGGGATAGCGTTTTCCGGGCTCGCGCGTTTTCGGGCCGTAGTATTTGCCCCAGATGGTGCCGGCGCCGTGTTTCGAAGGCACTTGCACGTATTCCGGCTCCAGCCAGTCGTGCGCCTGGAATTCGGCGGTGCGGGTCTCGGTGAGCGTCCGCGCGTCGCCGCCGTCGGCGTCGACCACCGCGAGCTGCGGCGGCAGATAGCTGTCGGAATGACGCACCAGCAGTTTGCTGTCGTCGGGCGAGACGCTGAAATCCTCGACGCCGTCCAGCGTGGTGAGTTCGCGCACCGCGCCGCCGGCGACCGGCACGTCGCAGACTTCGTAATCGCCCGGCCATGCGCGGTTGCAGACGAAGCGGAAGCGCTCGCCGTCGGCGGACAGCGTTGGCGACGACGCTTCCCAGCGGCCCGACGTCAGCGCACGCGGCTTGCCGCCGTCGTTGAGATACAGATGCGAATAGCCGCTTTCCTCGGACAGATACCACAGGGTTTTGCCGTCGGGCAGCCAGCCGAAGTCGTTGTAGTTCCAGTTGATCCATGCGGCATCGGTAAGCCGGTGGCGCGACTGCAGCCTCGCGCCGGCCAGATCGACGGTCGCGATCCAGCGATCCTTGTTGTCCACCGCGCGGACCAGCACCGCCACGTTGCGGCCGTCGTCGCTCCAGTGGATCGCCGGGCCGGTGCCGTCGCCGTCGGTTTCGATCCGCACCGGGCGGTTGCCCTTCAGCGGATCCTGTTTCGCCGCCTTGCGCAGCGCCGCCAGCGGATCGTCGCCGATGCCCGGCAAAGCGTCGTATTTCAGCTCGCTCGCTTTCGCATTGGCGATATCGACCAGCCACAGCGCGTGCGGCACAGGCGCGCCGCGACCGACGCGGGTGCGTACTTCCTCGAATTCCTCGTAGCCCGATTCGGTGACGTACTTCGGCATCTTGCCGGCCTGACCGGGCTCCGCGCCCTTCGCGGTGACGACCACCAGCAGCCAGCGGCCGTCGGGCGACAGCGCGCTGTCGGCGATCTCGACGTTCTTGCCCAGATACGCCGGCGCGGGCGCACGGGTGGCGTCGGCCAGGCGCCACGCCTGCTCCTGCAAGCGCGCGGCTTCGCGGCGGTCGCGATCGTTCTTCAGCGTTTCGATCAGGCGCAACTGGCGATCGCGCAGATCGTCGGCGGCCGGCGCCTTGCCCGGATCGTCGGCGGCCTGCACGTTCGCGGCCTGCACGACGCCGTTGGCCGCCGTCCAGCGATACCAGTCGTTGCCGGCGCGCCAGACCAGCGCGCCGTCGCGGCTCCACTGCGGACGCGCGTCCTGGACTTCGGTGCGGGTGAGCTGGATCAGGGCGCCATTGCGCAGATCGCGGACGAAGATGTCGCCGCTGCGCGCGAACGCCATGCGCGTGCGGGTGGCGTCGAACACCGGTCGCGCGGCGTCCAGCCCGGCGCGCGCGGCATCGTCGACGCGCCGGGGCGCACCGCCGGCGACGGGCACCTGCCACAGGTCGCGGATCGTCGCGCCGTCGCGCTTGCGCCGATACAGCGCCTGGCTGCCGTCCCAGGACCACCACGCCTGCTCAATACCATTACCGATCCAGTCGGGGTCGGCCATGATCCGGTCCATCGTCAGCGCCTGGGCGGGCTGCGCGGCGGCAGGCAGCGCGGTGGCGATGAGTGCGGCGGCGGACAGCATGGATGTGGACAACATGCGTCCGGAACGCATGCCTCCGGAGCGCATGTGGGCGGCGAGAACGGAAGGGCGGAGCGGAACGCGGGAACGGAAGGTCATGGCGGTCGTCGCTGAACGGAGTCGACGAAGCTTACTGCTTGCCCGGGCGGGTCGCAGCGGGCCGATGGTCACGGAATGCGCTCGCGGATGTCCCGGAACATGCGTCGCCGCTGCGGCGGGCCTGGGACGTTATGACCGGCGCGCTTCCGCCGCATGCTGCGTAGAATCCTGTGCAGACATGGCGTTCCCATGTGGAGGCATCGACGATGTCGTTCGATCCGTTGCTCTTGTCGCGAATCCAGTTCGGATTCGTCGTCTCGTTCCATATCCTCTTCCCCGCCTTCACGATCGGCATCGCCAGCTGGCTGGCGTTCCTCGAATGGCGCTGGCTGCGCACCCGCGAAACGGTGTGGCGCGATCTCTACGTGTTCTGGCTGAAGATCTTCGCGGTCTCGTTCGGCATGGGCGTGGTGTCGGGGATCGTGATGAGTTTCCAGTTCGGCACCAACTGGTCGGTGTTCAGCGAGAAAGCGGGCAACATCATCGGACCGCTGCTGAGCTACGAGGTGTTGACCGCATTCTTCCTCGAAGCGACTTTCCTCGGCGTGATGCTGTTCGGCATGAAGCGCGTGTCGGAGAAGATGCATTTCCTCGCCACCTGCATGGTCGCGCTGGGCACGCTGATTTCCACCTTCTGGATCATTTCCGCCAACAGCTGGATGCAGACGCCGGCGGGCTACGAGATCATCGACGGTGTCTTCCATCCGGCCAACTGGTGGGCGGTGATCTTCAATCCGTCGTTCCCGTACCGGCTGACGCACATGGTGCTGGCCGCATTCCTCACCACCTGTTTCGTGATCGGCGGCGTCAGCGCGGCGTATCTGCTGCGTGGGCAGCACCGCGATGCGGCGACGCGGATGCTGAAACTGTCGGTGGTCTTCGGCGCCATCGTCGTTCCTCTGCAGATCCTCGCCGGCGACATGCACGGCCTCAACACCTTGGAACACCAGCCGATCAAGGTCGCAGCGATGGAAGGCCATTGGCGCGAGGGCGAACCGGGCGCGGGCGTGCCGCTGGTGTTGTTCGCGATACCGGATCAGCAAGCGGAACGCAACGATTACGCGATCGAGATTCCGCGCGTTACCAGTCTGATCCTCACCCATTCGATGGATGGCACCATCGCGCCGCTGACCTCGGTGCCCGCGGACGAACGGCCGCCGGTGGCGCCGGTGTTCTATGCGTTCCGGGTGATGGTGGCGATCGGCACCGCGATGCTGGCGCTGGTGCTGCTGTCGGCGTTCGCATGGTGGCGCGGTTGGTTGTTCGATGCGCAGCGCAGGGCCGGGCGCTGGCTGCTGCGCGGCTGGCAGACGATGACGCTGTCGGGCTTCGTCGCCATCCTCGCCGGCTGGTACGTCACCGAGATCGGTCGCCAGCCGTACACGGTCTACGGGCTGCTGCGCACCGCCGAGTCCAACAGCGCGGTGTCGGGCGCGGCAGTCGCGTTCTCGCTCGCGGTGTTCGTGGTGGTGTACGTCTGCGTGTTCGGTGCCGGCATCTGGTACCTGTTCAAGCTGGTGCGCAAGGGCCCGCAGCCGCATGAGCCCGCGCCCGATACGGACGACGGCGAGAAAACCCCGGCGCGACCGCTGTCGCTGCCGGACGAAGCACTCGAAGATGCATCGACGGACGCCGGCACGACAGGAGGTGCGACATGATGCCCCCGCTCGAAACATGGCTGCCGGTCGCGTGGTTCGCGGTGATCGCCTTCGGGGTGATGATGTACGTGCTGCTCGACGGCTTCGTGCTGGGGCTGGGCATCCTCTCGCCGTTCGCGGCGGACGACGATCAGCTCGACCACATGATGAACACCGCCGCGCCGATCTGGGATGGCAACGAAACCTGGCTGGTGCTGGGCGGCGCCGGGCTGCTGGCGGCGTTTCCGAAGGTGTACGCGCTGGTGCTGTCGGCGCTGTACCTGCCGGTGTTGCTGATGCTGATCGCGCTGGTGTTCCGCGGCGTGGCGTTCGAGTTCCGCTTCAAGGCGAAAACGCTGCGCCGCGCATGGGGCTTCGCCTTCTGGCTGGGCTCGGTGTTCGCCGCGTTCGCGCAGGGGGTGATCCTGGGGGCGATCGTCGAAGGCATGCCGCTGCAGGAAGGCAAATACATCGGCGGCGCGTTCGGCTGGTTCAGTCCGTTCTCGATGTTGACCGGCGTCGCGGTGCTCAGCGGTTACGCATTGCTGGGCAGCACATGGTTGATCCTCAAGACCGACGGAAAACTGCAGGCGATGGCGCGCACCATCGCGCGGCCGCTGACCCTCAACGTGTTCGCATTCATCGGTCTGGTCAGCGCGTGGCTGCCGTTCCTCGACAGCCGGGTGATGGCGCGCTGGTTCGAGGGCGATCGTTTCCTGTGGCTGTCGCCGGTGCCGCTGCTGGTGCTGCTGGCGACCTGGATGCTGTGGCGCGCGATCCCGCGCGACGGTCAGGATGCGCGGCCGTTCGTCCTCAGCCTGTCGCTGTTCCTGCTCGGCTTCGCCGGACTGCTGCTGGGCATGTGGCCGTACATCGTGCCGCCGTCGCTGACCATCTGGCAGGCTGCCGCGCCGCCGTCCACGCAGGGCTTCGCGCTGGCCGGGCTGGTGGTGCTGCTGCCGGCGATCCTCGGCTACACGTGGTGGTCGTATTCGGTGTTCAAGGGGAAGATCGCGGCGGATGTGGGATACCACTGAGTCGGATGGATGCGTCCCCTGTAGGAGGGCCTTCAGGCCCGAGCTCTGCTCTCCGCGCATAAGCGCCCCGGCCGGAGCTCGGCGCTGAAGCGCTTCCTACGACAGCCATCGGGCCTGAAGGCCCTCCTACAGGTGAATCGGGTCGTTTATCGCCCTAGCCGCAAACCGTGCTTTGGCGCACAATTCGCCGGGAATCCCCACGATATCCGGCAGTTGGGCGATACTTGGATGCATCCGCCACAAGTCACGCGCGTAAGCGTTTGATTTGACAGGGGCGGGCCTCGAAAGAAGCCCGTGGCGCCGAGTTTCCCGTGTCCGCCGTCGGCGGACGCGCCGGTCCGTCCATCCTGTATCCGAGGCACCCCGTCCGGCCATGCAAGCGTACGTCTACAAGAGCCAACGGAAGGCCGACACTTATCTCTACCTGGCCGCGCGCGACGATTTCGAGTGCCTGCCAGAACCCTTGCGCGCCCAGCTCGGGCCGCTGCAGTTCGTCCTCGAAGTCGCCCTGACCCCGGAGCGCAAACTGGCCCGGGTCGATCCCGCCGTGGTCCGCGCCAATCTGGGCATGCAGGGCTTCCACGTGCAGTTCCCGCCGACCATGCTCGATCCGATGACCGAGGATTGGGGCACGGATGCCTGAGAACGACGTCCTCGACACCGCGCCTCGCCGCCAGGCTTTCGGCCCGGTGCCGCTGCTGTCCGGGCTGGCGCTGACTGCGCTGGCGGGCGTCGGCGGCGCGCTGGTCGGCGGTCCGGCCGGCGCCGCGCTGGCCGCCATCGCCGGTCTGCTCGCCCAGCCGGCATTCGCGCTGGCCGCCCGCGGCGGCAAGTTCGTGCCCCACGACGCTGCGCGCGACGCGCTGCCGATCCTGGTGCTGTGGGCGCTGGCGATGGTGCCGTTCGCGGTGCTGATCGCCTGGCCTTTGTCGGCCCTGATCCAGGGGCGCTCGCTCGGCGCCGCGGTGTCGGTCAGCGCGGTCGTCGGCGGCGCATTGATCGGGCTGTGGCGCACCTGGCCGCTGTGGCGCTGGCTGGAAGGCGAGGGCGGCGCGCTCCGCGACCACTGGCGCGCGCTGGTCGACACCGACACCGGCGACTGGCGCGGCTTGGGCGCCGCGCTGCTGTTGGCGCTGCCGCTGGCCGGCACGCTCTTGCTGGCGTGGCCGGCGCTGATGTCGCCCGGCACGCGCTGGTTGCTCACCGCGGCCTGCGCGCTGGCCTGGCCGCTGGCGCATCGCGCGCTGCTGCGGATGCCGGCGCCGTCCGCGCTCAGCGCCGACGCGCTGCTGCAGGAAGCGCTTGCCGAAGAAGACGCCGACGCGGCCGTCGAAGACGGCGCGGTCCTGAGCGGCCCGGCGCTGGACGCCGCGCTGTACGCCGCCGCCCGCCAGGGCCGGGTGGAGCGCGCGCTGACGCTGCTGGAATCCGGGGCAAACCCGCACGCGCCGCCGCCGGCCGACGCCCGCGACCAGCGCAGCCTGACGATGCTGGCCGCGGTGCTGCCGGACCTGCGCCTGCTGAGAAGCCTCATCGGCCACGGCATCGACCTCAACGCCACCCACGCCGGCATGACCGCGCTGACCGCCGCCACCCGCGACAGCTGGCACGGCCGACCGGAAGCGGTGATGACCCTGCTGACCAACGGCGCCGACCCGCGCATCGCCGACAGCGAGGGCAACACGCCGCTGCATCACGCCGCGCGCAGCTCCGACCCTGGCGTGGCCGCGCTGCTGCGCGACGCCGGCGCCGATATCGATCCGCTCAACCGCGACCGCGCCAGCCCGCTGGCGCTGGCCTGCACCGCCGGCAACTGGCGGCTCGCGCGGTTCCTGCTGGAGCGCGGCGCGAAGCCCGACCTGCCCGGCGCGGTGCCGGCGCTGCACGCGGCGGCCGGCGGCGACGAGGACGACCCGGCCGGCGTGCAACTGCTGCTGAAACATCGCGCCAAGGCCGACGCGCGCGACCCCCGCGGCCGCAGCGCGCTGCACGAGGCCGGCTACGCCGGGCATCCGGAGATCATCGGCATCCTGCTGGGCGCGGGCGCCGACATCCACGCCCGCGACGTCGACCGGCGCACGCCGTTCCTCGAAGCCGCCCGCGGCGGCCGCCTGCCGGCGCTGCAGGCGTTGATCGACGCGCGTCCCGACTTGCACGCGGTCGATGCCGGCGGCCGTCACGCGCTGATCCTGGCGTGCATGGCCGACGCGCCGTCGCCGGCGCTGATCCGCGCGCTGCTCGATCTGGGCCTCGACCCGCAGCACGCCGACAACGACGGCAAGCGCGCGATCGACCACGCTGCTGCCGCCGGACGGTGGGCGCTGGTGTCGGCGATCGACCCGGAATATCAGTTGCCGGCCAGCGTCGGCGCCGATGCCGATGCGCCGCTGCCGGATCGCGCGCCGATCGCCCTGCTGCGCGATGCGCTGTACGACGGCCGGACCGATCAATTGCCGCGGCTGCTGCCGCTGGTGTCCGCGCAGGATCTCGGCGCGCTGTTGCGCGACGGCGCCTCGCCGGCCGGGCCGGCACAGATCGACTGGCTGCTGCGTCACGGCGCGGATCCCGAGGTGCGCGACGATGCCGGCGACACGCCGCTGTTCGCGTGGCTGGCGCAGGCGCCGGTCGCCGCGTCTTCGATCCATGCCCTGCTGCGTCACGGCGTTTCGCCGGCCGGCGCGGGCGGCGTGGCGCGCTTCCTCGCCGCCTGCGTCGCCGCCGACCGCGCCGACCGCGGCCTGGAGAAACTCGCGCTGGAGCTGCTGGAACGCGGCGCCGACCCGTTCGCGGCGAGCGTCTCCGGCGATCCGCCGCTGACCCTCGCGGTGCGCCTGGGCTGGACCCAGGTCATCGCCCGGCTGGTCGGCATCGGCGTGGCGCTGGACGCGCGCGATCAGCACGGCATGACCGCGCTGCATCTCGCCGCCGCGCTGCGCCGCGAGCCCATCCTCAAACAGCTGATCCTGCACGGCGCCTCGCCCGACGTGCGCGCCGCCGACGGCCAGACGCCGCTGGGCGTGGCGCTGTCCAGCGGTCGCCGCGACCTCGCCGACTGGCTGGACTGGCGCATCTGGCCGCTGCCGGGCCGCGCGCTGCGCCCCACCGATCTGCCGTCCGCGGCGGTGGTCGGCGATGCCGACGCCGTGCGCCGCCTGCTCGATCTGGGCATGCCGATCGACAGCACCGACGCGCAGGGCTGCACCGCACTGTTGCGCGCCTCGGGCGGCGGCCATCGCGCGGTGATCGAACTGCTGCTCGCGCGCGGCGCCGACCCGAAGCTCGCCGCGCGCACCGGCGCCACGCCGCTGTCGGCGGCGGTCAGCATGCGTCAGGTCGAGATCGTCGACCGCCTGCTCGCCGCCGGCGCCACGCTGGAACAGCGCCTGCCCGGCGACGTGACCGTGCTGATGCTCGCCGCCGCGCTGGGCATGCCCGATGCGTGCACGCGTCTGCTCGCCGCCGGCGCCAACATCAACGCCGCCGACGCCCAGGGCCTCACCCCGCTGCACTGCGCGGCGCTGTACGGCTTCACCACCCGAGACCGCCGTCGTCTGGTCGCGCTGCTCGACGCGCTGCTGCTGGCCGGCGCCGACCCGGACACCCAGGCCGCGGGCGGCGTCACGCCGCTACTGCTGTTGCTGGGCGCGCGCGCCGAGCCCGGCACCGCCTGCGACGAGGACGTGGTGCTCGCCGGCATCGCGCGGCTGCTCGACGAAGGCGCGACCCTGCAGGTGCGCGACCCGCGCGGCTTCGGGCCGCTGCATCTGGCGGCGCTGCACGGTCTGCTGCGGGTGACCCAGCAGTTGCTGCACGACGGCGCCGATCCCGAAAGCCGCGATGCGCTCAACCGCACGCCGCGCGAGATCGCGGTGATGCGCGGATTCGTGGATGTGGCGGCGGAGTTCGCGCCGCAGTCGGGGGCGGTTTCGATGGCGCGGTTCCTGAAGAATCGCGAGAGTTGATCGGCGCGCGGGATGCGCTAACGCGCCGTCATCCCGGCGAAGGCCGGGATCCAGCTTTTCGCTCTGCTTTGAGCTACCGTCGATTCAGGGAGTTGATGATGAGTAAACCGTCAGGAAAAACCATGGCGCATATCAGGAATGGATTCGCTTTCGGCTGCCTGCTCATGTGCTTTTTCGGTGCCGCGAATGCCAGCACCGTTCAAACGCTTTGCCGCGGGAATATCGAAACGCTTCCGGATCGGAAAATCGTCCATGCGGGCGTCGAGTACTGGCTCTGGTATCAGCTTTCTGCCGGCAAGGCGACGGTTCGTATCGCTGGCCGCGAGTTCGACGCCGCGGTGAGCGCGGGTGCTGGATGGCCGGGTTTACGGTTGCTACATGTGGAGGACGATCGCTCTCTTTCCTTTCTTCCGTCCGACGGCGGGACCATCACGGTGGAGCTTGAGCCGGGCGTCGTTTTTGTGGGTAATTGTCTGCCGGAGAAGACGTAGGATGAATTCGTATCGGCAGCGGGAAAGGGCGTGATGGCTGACAAGGGTCGCAAGCCTGTCGCTACGGTGCAGACCTTCATTTCCGCGCTCGATCATCCCCACAAGGATGCGATCGTCGCGCTCAGGCAGCTTCTGCTGAGCGCGGATCCGGCGATCTCGGAGGAAGTGAAGTGGAACGCGCCCAGCTTCCGCACTTCGGAGCACTTCGCCACGATGCATCTGCGGGGAAAGGATTCTTTCCAGCTCATCCTGCATCTTGGGGCGAAGTCGGGGCGGGTGGTGCCGAAGGATGCTATCGCTGATCCGGACAAGTTGCTGAAGTGGTTGGGGCCGGATCGTGCGTCGGTCGCTTTTTCTGGTGCTACGGACCTGGCGAACAAGAGCGATGCGTTGGTTGCGATTGTTCGGCAATGGATCGGGCATGTTTAGTGTTGATAAGTTAGTACGGCGATACTTGTTTAACAGCAACTGCAGAGCTTCCGCGCTGACGCGCGGGTCACTTTCTTTGTCGCAAAGAAAGTAACCAAAGAAAACTCTTTGGTGCCGAGGCAAATCTGCCGCCGGTAAGTTGGCCGGGATTTTTCGATGCGGCATCCTGCCGCGTCGAAAAACGGCGCACCTCCTGTGCGCCGCCCTCCGGGTCTACGATTGCTGGGTGCTCGCCGCCGCTTTGCGATGCGGCGAAACGAATGCGCATGCCGACGCCGTATCCGCTGTGCCGTTCAGCCCCTCCCCTTGCGCGCAGCGCGGGGGGAGGCTGGGAGGGGGGCGGGCCGCCGCGATCTATCAGTAAGCCGTTTTCGTAGGGCGGGTCCTGACCCGCCATAGCCGAAGCGACGAACTGCGAGACACCACGACGCGCAGCGGGCAAGCTTACTCAGTGCAAACAAGTACCAGATCCACAAACCAGGATGAGCTTGCGCTTTCACGCCCTCCGATCAGCCATTTCGCTGGGTAAACGCACAGGTCATCGTCCCATCGACACGATGGAAGCTGAGCTGCCAAATCCATTCGGAGACCCGAAGGGCGGCGCACAGGAGCTGCGCCGTTTTTCGACGCGGCAGGATGCCGCATCGAAAAATCCCGGCCATGTCGCCGGCGGCAGATTTGCCTAGGTACTGAGAGTTTTCTTTGGTTACTTTCTTTGAGGGTGTTGCCAAATCATTTCTCTGTGAGGCCACGTAAAAGTCTGCGAGCCTCGGAAAGCCATACCCAACTTTCGGAGACCTCCACCAATCGGTCGTGATGCATCACCAAGCGCCGTGCGCGTTCC